>Ga0209698_10001581_pt1 | contig 26174 bp, 23 predicted proteins | sample LitLauG_LLR_2012_FD_187203 | JGI IMG/M metagenome (GOLD analysis project Ga0209698, IMG submission 187203) | Freshwater sediment microbial communities from Pennsylvania, USA - Little Laurel Run_MetaG_LLR_2012 (SPAdes) (version 2) | ecosystem: Environmental > Aquatic > Freshwater > Creek >... | reverse complement strand
CGTGAACATCGGGCCGTCGGGCGCCGAGATCGGCGGGGCGTTCGACGGCGAGAAGGAAACCGGCGGCGGGCGCGAGTCCGGCTCCGACAGCTGGCGGGCCTACATGCGGCGGGCCACCAACACCATCAACTACTCAGCGGAGCTGCCGCTGGCGCAGGGCGTGAAGTTCGATATCGGGTAGGCGCTCGGAGTCGCCTTGAAATTCCCGCAGTCTTTGCGGGATTTTCAAGGCTGGTCAAACACGAGCAGTCGCGAAATCCGCTGTGAGATCGGTGGTGGCAGCACCGCCACCCACCAGGCCCCCCATGAAAATGCGGCCGGGAACGCGATGCGTGCGCGGTTGCACTCCAGCCCCCGGCGAATCCTGCCGGCGGCTTGATGCGGCGGTAGCATGAAAGGCTTCGGGATCGGCAATTGCTCCGTTATCACGCTCGGTTAGCGCGAGGCCGCGCTCCCGCACCGGGATCGGCGGCTCAACACTCCGCCAGAACTCCTAGGTGACCGCCTATGATTCGACTCGAGACTTCTTGTCCATCCCGACGTCGATCCGTCGCCGCTGCGACAGAGCGGCTCGGATCGACAGTACAAACCAATTTACGAATAAACCCTTAGAGGTCGGACGAATCCGCAATGGCGCCGGATTGCCGGCAATCAGCGCTTGCGCTCCATCTTCTCGATTCGCCGAGCATCGAAAATCGCGATCCAGGCGAGGCACAGCACCGCGACGGCCGACAGTCCGCCGATGACGCAGTCGATCGTGGGCACGCCCAACGTGCGCGCCTGCACCAGCTGCGGGCCATCCAGTGCGCCGACCAACGTCCACCCGGTCATCAGCGCGCGGAACTCCGTGCTGCCCAGGCCGCCGTAGGCAAGCTGGTGAGTGCCTTCGACGGCGACCTTTACATACGTGTAAGCGGAGAAAAGAAGGTAAACGCACAGCACCAGCAGCGCCGAGGTCATCGTCATGAACGGCGATGCTCCAAAACTCACGATCATGACCGCCATCGCAAAAAGGTCGCTGGTGTGATCCAGAAAGAATCCGTAGGACGGGCGCTCGATCTTCCTATGCCGAGCCAACGATCCGTCTAGAGAGTCGCCGAACCAGTGCACGAAAAGGCCGATCGGCACCAGCGCGGCCATCAACAGGGACCAGTTGCAAGCCACTAGTGCGATCGACGTGATGGCGGCGCCGACCATTCCGAGCGCAGTCAGTTGATCGGGCGTGACCCAAGCCGGAAGCTTTCGGCAGAGGGTCGCAAGTGCCTTGGCTTCCTGGCGAGCGATGAAACTGTCATTAACCCGCGAAAGAATGCGCTGGTGGCCTTCTGCGAGTACCGGCGCCAGGGATTCGATGACCGCTTCATGACGCCTCGCGGAACTCGATCTGCCTGGTCCTACACGCCCATAACCTGCCTCAACCTGCTCCCTCATGGGGGTCGTCAGCTTGCTTCCGGTGCTGCTCACGCTTCTCCCTCCCCTATCGTGGTGGCTGTACCGCCCTCATCGCATCATAGGCATGTTCCGTGCCCTTGAGGTGAAGCGATCGACAAGACTGTTGCACATCGTCGACGCACGTCAGACGTCTCGTTGCTTCTAACGGGAGACCTAGAAGATTACTTGGAGAATCGCGGCCGTCGAGACGTCATGCCTCACGAAATGAATGTTCCAGATCATGCAGGAGGCCATCCACGCGCTCGAAGTGCTCCGCCCAAGTGGGAGGTCGAAATCCCTTCATTCGCGCAAGTTGCGCCTCGCGCTGTGGGCTGTAGGGCATCGCGTACTCGAGAATGCGCCTCTCCCATCCGGGACCATCCAAAGAGTCGATGTAATCCGGGATATCGCCTACCGTTTCTCGAAAGACGGGAAGGTCACTGGCGATGACAGGGACGCCCAGAGACAGTGCTTCGACAACGGGCAGGCCGTAGCCTTCAGTGAACGAGGGAAAAAGCAGCGCGTTCGCGTAATGCAGATAGGCAACGAGATCTGCATCGGAACACGACGATATTTCGATGACGCTGGAGCGGAGGGGCCTGGAGCGCTCCAGCAGATCTACGACGTTTTCGGATTCCCAGCCGCGCATTCCAATGATGAGCAGCTTTGGTGCAAGTGTGCCCATCTTGGAGGCGATCCTGCGCCAGACGTGGAGCAGCATCCAATGATTCTTGCGCGGCTCGATCGTGCTTAGGAAGACATAATATGGCCCTGGAATCTTCCGCGATCCAGGAGGGATGCCCTGGAGTCCCGGTGCGAGCCGGGCAGCTACAGCGGGAGGAGGGCGAAGACTCAGTTCTCGGCAATGCGCCAAGAGAGAGTCAAGCGTGTCCTGCGAATTCGTCACGATCGCGGCACTCAACGCCACGGCCGTTTGCACGCGTGTACTGTGGCGCGCGAATTCGCGCGGCCGGCAATACTCGCCGAAGGCGATCGGGATCAGATCATGAACCATCACGACCAGTTTTGCCCCCTGCCGGCGGAGAAAGTAGCCGTAGCGGCGGTTCTCCAAGCCGGTATGGCCGGTCGTCAGCAGGAAACAGGGGCCAGGCGCCGGGCGCACCCAGCGCCAAAGAAACGTTTTCGCCGTCAGGCGAGCCGACAGCCATCCGACCGGAGTGTCCAGATTGGCCAGCGCTTCGAAGGCCCGACGTGAATCGCGTCGCGATAACACGACTGCATACCAGCCAACTGCCAGCACTGCCCGAGCGTCGCGCCGGCCGCAGCCATAGTGGCGGATATACTCAGTCATCACCCTGTCTATTCCGGTCGGGCGAGTGCCCATCGCACGACGAAAAAGCAAACGGGTGATGTCGATCAGGACCGGATAGGGGTGAAACGACCTGTCCTGGGTGGCCGCAGTCAATTCGAACATCCGTCGCTACGTATGCGCCCTGCGAAACACTTCTCTTTGACGTACAGGCGCGCGTCGGTATCGATATCCACGCTGGTCAGGTTTTTCATATTCGCTTTTGCCATTATTGCAGGCGGATGCTCCTATTTGCCCGCGGCTGGCCCCACGAAGCGCGAAATAGAGAAGGGCGAAAAGTATCAGCAGGCGACGATTCAGATTGTCGACGTCACCGACTCCGTCGCTCGGCGTCTCATTTCGCAGCGCACTCAACGGACGTTTTCGGAGACCTTGGGTGCGGCGAACAGTGTTTCGGAATTTCTCGGTTCCGGAGACGTCGTGGAGGTCACAATCTGGGAAGCTCCTCCGGCGACCTTGTTCATCGGCTCGACGATCGACCCGCGAGCGGGCCTTTCCGGTGCCCGAGGGACGACGCTTCCTGAGCAGGAAATCGATTCGGATGGAACGATCACGGTCCCTTTCGTGGGAAAGATCAAGATCGCGGGCAAGACGCTGTCAGCTGTGGGCGACGCTATAGCCCGGGAACTCGCCAGGAAGGCTAACCAGCCGGAAGTCCTAGTCCGACTGACTCGCAATTCGTCTCGCAACGCTACCGTGGTTGGCGAGGTAAATCGCAGCCTCCGTGTGCCACTGACGCCCGGAGGCGAGCGGGTGCTGGATGCGATTGCAGCAGCGGGAGGCGTTCGACAACCTGTTGACAAAACAATGATCCAAATCACGCGTGGTCAACTGGTGCAGACTTTACCGCTGCAAACAGTGATACGCGATCCGCGCCAGAACATCACACTGCAGTCCGGCGACGTAGTCACGGCTCTGTTCGAGCCGCTCAGTTTCACGGCGCTTGGTGCTTCGGGGAAGAACCAGGAAATCAATTTCGAGGCACAGGGGATTACACTCGCTCAGGCGCTGGCTCGCGCTGGGGGACTGACGGATTCGCTGTCAGATCCGCGCGGGGTATTCATCTTCCGGTTCGAACACGAGGATGCGCTGGATTGGGCAAAGCTTCCCGTGACGACAACACCGGAAGGACTTGTGCCCGTCGTTTATCGGATCGACCTGAAGGATCCCGCGAGCTTCTTCGTCATGCAGAGCTTTGCAATGAACAACAAGGATGTCCTATATGTCTCTAACGCGCCGGTCACCGAGATGCAGAAGTTCCTGAACCTAGTCTTTACAATCGTTTACCCGGTGCTGAACGCGAAGCAGACCTTCGGGTTCTGAGCGCCATTCGCCGAATGATGACGAGTTGGAAGCCGTTTCGAAGCGCGGCCCCGGGAGAGCGACGGGCCGCGCCCGACCTGCCGAGGCCTGATTTCCTGGCTGAACAAGCGAGATTCCTGCGTTCGGAGCAGCAGGGGCTCGACCTCCTGGAAAGCTGCGGACTCCTACAAGGTGCCGGATTGATCGACGGCACCGAAGAGACGGTTCTGCGCGCCGTGAGGAATTTGCGCAGACAGGGACTCGGTTTGGAACCGAATCTCCTTGGGCGGGCCGCTGGTCGAGCGAGCGCTAATCTGATGCGCTGCGCGAAAAATTCTAGGGTATTCGCTAACGAAGACACGGACTACGCCGAGGCTCTCGGGGAGGCGGATCGGGCGCGGGATCGGCGCGAATTTGCATTGGCCGAATATGGATACTGGAAGTGCCTAGTTTGGTTTCCGTTTCATTCTTCAACCCTGATCCAGTACGCGCACACTCTGAAAGAGCAAGGAAAGCACGCGGAAGCGCTGCTTCGATACCTCGATGCCGGGCTCCTCGGCGCGGAGCCCGCGGACGTTGACCAGCACGCCAAATTTGTGGCAGATCAGATCGGCAAAGGCGGGCTGGTCGAGGCCGCGTTGTCAGGGCGACGAAAGCCGGATTGCGAGGCGCTCATGGGCAGGCCGCCGCTCAGCACAGAGGTGTCCGCAAGCAAGATTCTTCTCCATGGCCGAACTCCGACGACTGAAGAATGCGTCCAATATGTACTTGCCGCATCAACAATTGAAGTCCTGATCCTCTCAATGTTGGAGGACTCGGATTTTCGGCATATGCATCGGGACCTTCTTCATCTTCTAGCAGAGCGGGCGGGAGGGTGAGGGATGGCGATCTCCGTCAGCGTAGTCATCAATACACTGAACCGGGCGCGACTGCTTGCCGATGCTCTTCGTGGTCTATCGGAAGTCGATTACGCGGACTTCGAGGTCATTGTGGTGAATGGACCATCGACCGACGACACTAAAAACGTTCTAGAGAAATTCCGAGGGAAGATCAAGATCGGGGAGTGCCCGGAAGCAAACCTCTCGATGTCGCGGAACGTCGGGATTGCGATGTCTGCTGGCGAGGTCATCGCTTTCGTCGACGACGATGCGGTTCCTCATCCGTCCTGGCTTGCACGATTGACGGAACATTACCGAAGTGTTGGCGTCGCGGGGGTCGGTGGCTTCACGATCGACAACACGGGAATGACATATCAGGCGCGAAAGACGTTGTGCGATCGATTCGGGGATGCCTACTATCCATCGGATTTCTTCGACGAGCGACGCCTGTGTTTTCGCGGAAGCCCGGTCTTTCCGAGCCTGCTCGGTACAAACTCATCCTTCCGGGCCGCAGCGCTTCGAGAAATCGGCGGATTCGACCATACCTACGCTTATTTGCTGGATGAGACTGACGTCTGCCTGCGACTCATCGATCGTGGATATCAGATCGTCTACGAGCCGAATGCGCTGATCTACCATCAATTCGCGCCGAGTCACATTCGTGGCAAGAATCGGGTGCCGCGCAGCCTCTACCCGTCGGCAGTCAGCAAGTCCTACTTCATTCACCGATTTGGTGGGCGGTTAGAAGAACTCGGAGCCGCCCAGCGCCTCCACGCCTATCAGGAACAAATACTGGTCGCCAATAAATGGCTCCACGACCACGGTGAAATCACGAGCGGTCACTGGCTCGCTTTGGATCAGGACGTCCTTTCCGGGATCAGGGAAGGCGCCAAGAGAGCCGCTGTGGCAGAGGCATCGGGACGATTGCAACAGGGAGATCTCGAACTCTCGACGAAAGCCGAGGCATTTCTACCTGCCGTCCGCAAGAGCGGGCTGCGGATCGCGCTCGTCAGCCGGTCCTTTCCGCCGCGAAATGAAGCCGGCATCGCGCGCTGGACGATGATGATGGCCTGCGGTTTGTCGGAGCGGGGGCACAAAGTTCACGTCATCACGGAGGCCGACGTTGGCGCTGTAACGCGGTACGAGAACGGCTTCTGGACCCATGAGATCGTGGCGGAGGGCGGCGTGCGCGCGGAACGGTTCGGTGCGATGCATCGCATACCTCCCGGCTTGTCGCCGTGGTGTCTTGCGGTCAAAGACGAAGTGCGCCGCCTCCGCGACTTCGGACTTGACGTCGTCTCGTTCCCGATCTGGGATGTCGAGGGTATCGGCGTCGCCCGCGATGACAGCCTTGGCGTTGTTATGAGCCTTCACACGAGCTACGCGATGGCGAAGCCGTTCAAGCCTGAGTGGAACGAGCGGCCTTTGTTCGAGCACTTTCATGTAGATCGGGTGATCGCCGCGGAAGTACGCATGCTCCAGGACGTGTCAGTCATCCTTGCTAATTCGAAGGCGATCGTCCAGGATCTTGCCGGCGCTCACGGAATCGATTTCGAGGGCAGGACGGTGCTTGCGCCTCACGGCACGTTCGACGTGCGGGTGCCCGCGCGTTCTAAGGCGGCCGCCGCAGTATCCGGACCCGGGATCAAGGTCACCTATGTCGGGCGATTCGAGCCGCGGAAGGGGTTCGACCTCGCCTGTGCAGCCGCCGGCAGATTATTGCGAGAACTCGAAGGAGTCTCGTTCGCCTTCGTGGGCGACCAAAGGGACGAAAACGTTGACCGCCTTGCAAGGGAGGTCGGAGGAGAGGAATTGCTGCGCGACCCGCGAGTGGAGTTCCTCGGCAAGCTTCCCCGTACGTTGCTGGATGAGACCTATCGAGACAGTGACGTCATCCTCATGCCGAGTCGTTATGAGTCCTTTGGACTCGTCGCCATTGAAGCGTTTGCCGCCGGCACTCCGGTGATAGCGCTCGCATCTGGTGGGCTCAAGGAGATCGTCGAAGACGGTGTAACGGGATTTCTAGTTGCGCCGGGAACCGACGAGGTCGGTGCGATCGTTCAAGCAGTGAGGCGATTGGCTTCCGATCGCGAGTTGCTGGCGTCCATGCGGCGCTCGGCTCGCCAGGCGTTCGAGGAGCGGTTTACCGTGGCGAGGATGGTCGAAGCGGCCGAACCGGCATACTACGAAGCGGCGCGCAGGAGGAAGACCTTTGCGACTTGAAAGCGAGCTGGTCGTCGACATCCTCCGAGCCGTCGCGGGGCGCCTTGTCACGCCGAGCGAGGCTGGGTCGATGGTGCGGAAGTTCGGCTCTGCAGAGGAATTCTTCGCCAGCATGGTGCTTCGTGATTTCCTGGCCGGCAACGAGGCCGTCTCTGGGAAAGTAATGAAGCTGGCCTCCGAATTGACACGAGAGCCGGTCGGACTTGAGGACGTAGGCGTTGTAGGTTCGCTTGAGGTCGAAAGGGCCGTTATTGCCGCACTGGATGCAACGGAGCTATGCGGACGGCTTTCCTCGGCGTCCGACGGCCGGATATATGAGGCCTTGCTTCTCCATGTCCGTGCGCCTGATGTGACGGACGCAGAGCTGACTAGACACGTTGCCGGGATCCGCGTTCCGTAGTCCGTCTTTCGAGTGTCAATTCGATGAGCGAAGTTCAGGATTTCGTTAGGCTGTGGAAGTTCTTCAACTGGAGCGCCCGCATGTCCCCAAAGTTCGCTGATATCGAGGATCACATGGAGGCGCAGAGCGCCGAGCTGAACTCGCTCAGGGCAGATGTAAGCGCGATGCGTCGCCAGATCGCGGAGATCCGGAGCCTTGTCGGGCCTTTCGGCGTGTCCTTCCAGGATGGAACGGTTCTGGTACAGACCCTGCACGGGACCAAATTCTTCGTCGATAGCAACGACCTTGTGATGACCCCGCAACTGATTGCATATCGGCAGTGGGAGGCGGGCCTGACGAGTTTTCTAATTGACTCCCTCGGGCCCGATGACGTCTTCATAGATGTCGGCGCGAATTTCGGATATTTCACGGTGCTTGCCGCTTCGAGGATCGGTCGCGGCGGATCGGGGCGCGTAGTTTCAATCGAGCCGAATCCCAATATCGTCGCATTGCTGCGACGAAACGTCGTCATCAATTGGTCGATGAGTCCGGTCGACATCCACCAAGTTGCGGCATCGGAAAGTCCTGGTGTGGCGCATCTCTACATTCCAGGTTCCGGTGCGGCCAATGCAAGTCTCGCCCGATTGTCGCATGAGGGCATCGACATTCTAGTTGAGACTCGTGATCTCGACGCCGTCGTTGGTCCGGGATTGCGAGTCGATTACATGAAGATTGATATTGAGGGCTTCGAGCTCTTCGCGCTCAAGGGTGCCCGTCAGTTGCTGGAAAGGTCGCCCGCGATCACCCTGATTATTGAGTGGTCGGTCGGGCAGATGCGCACCGCGGGTGTCCTTCCCACGGACCTTCTCGACTACCTCAGCTCGCTCGGATTCCGGCCGTTCTCGCTTCCACCGACGGCGGTCCGGGATGAATCCGGATGGGCGCACCTCGTGCAAACGATGGAGAGCGTGCTTGCGACGGACTACGACAATCTCATCTTCCGGCGTGTGTAGGATTAGCTCGGAACATTTGCACATAATGTCCCGCCTACTTTCGCAGCCCCTCGGCGACAATATCCGTGCCGACTCAGAAGCATTCGCCCGAGATGAGCTGACCTCCGTTCACCAACCACATGTAGGTTGAACGGCTCGAGATATGTCGGTAAGCGTGGCGTGAACACCTTCAAGGTGGGTTCGCCGGTCGCTCACGAAGCAGCTCTACGCAGCGAACCCGCTGAACTATCCCCTACACGAGGCCGCGACTCCCCTCAAGAACGCCGCGATGTTACCGGTTACCAACGAGTGATAGATAATCGCCGCCCCACAATCAGGCACTTCTGTCCGATTACTCTAGAGCGACAACCTTCACACGAAGGCGCCAGCCGGTTCCATCGATATGTTGTAGGGCAAGCACCAGTGAGGCATCTCCTACCTACCACCCGTAACATACCAGTCAGTGTTCGAGCCCAGGTAGGCTGACGAAGTCACCGTCGAACCGTTCATCAGCCAAATGTACGTTGCCCCCGTGGAGGCCTGGCGCCAGACGAGATCTGACTTGCCGCTCCCGTCATAGTCTCCGGTCGTAACGACAGACCAGTCGGAATTGCCTCCGACGTAGGCCGAGTTGCTGACTGATAATCCGCTCATCAGCCACATGTATGTGGCGCCGGTGGAGACTTGGCGCCAAACCAAGTCCGTCTTGCCGTCGCCATTAAAGTCCCCCGTTGCTATCACTGTCCAGTCGGTGCTGCCTCCCAGGTAACCCGACCCAACGGTGCTTGCGCCGTTCATTAACCATATATACGTCGCTCCAGTGGAGGCCTGGCGCCAAACCAAATCGCTCATGCCGTCGCCGTTGAAATCTCCAGTGGCGACGACAGACCAGTCGGCATTCGAACCCAAGAACGCCGTTGAACCGACGACACCTCCATTCATAAACCAGATATAGGTCGCGCCAGTTGAAGCTTGTCGCCAAACCAAGTCGGTCTTGCCATCACCGTTGAAATCTCCGGTGGCGACCACGGACCAGTCGGTGCTCGCCCCCAGATACGCGGTCGAAAGAATGCTCGTTCCGTTCATCAGCCACAAATATGTCGCCCCGGTAGACGCCTGACGCCAGACCAGATCCGCCGTTCCATCGCCGTTGAAATCACCAGTGGCGATTACGGACCAGTCACTCGAAGCACCCAGGTAAGTGGAGCCCGACGCCACTCCCCCATTCATAAACCACACGTAGGTAGCGCCGGTCGAAGCTTGGCGCCAGATCACGTCGCTGAAACCGTCGCCGTTCAAATCGCTGGAGGCAGGCCGAATGCCAAGGACATTCAGATGGCCGGCGCCACCTACTCCGAGTACTGATACTGGCGTGGCCTGGTCTGGGGCCGCATTTCCGAGCTGACCAGAGGAGTCGTCCCCCCAGCACTGCACCACCCCAGCTTTGGTGCGGTCGCACGTGTGGCGGCTGCGCACATCGATTGCGAGCGGAACGCCATTGAGTCCACTCACTGCAACAGGAATCGTCGAAAATGTGTGTCCTGTGAAGCCCCCTCCGCTCACCGGGGAGTAGGAATCGGCCCCCCAGCAATCGACCCTGCCTGTGCCGGTCAAGGCGCAGCTGTGATATTGACCCGAACCGATGGCAACGGCGCCGCTCGCAAAGGTCGGCACCGCCACCGGGGTTGTGTACTGCGTCTCGTTGCCGATTCCAAGCTGACCAAATGCGTTTTGCCCCCAGCAACCAACAGCTCCGGAGACGTTTATCCCACACGTGTGGTACCAGCCCGGGGCCACCGCGACCATGCCGCTCGATAGCCCAGTGACTACGACCGGCGTACTCGACGACACTGTGGTCCCGTTGCCTAGCTCACCGTATCCGTTGTATCCCCAGCACAAGACGGACCCGGTGTTGGTGAGTGCACAAGTGTGCACGTAGCTCGCGAAAATCTGGATCGCGGTCGAAAGGCCTGAGACAAGGACGGGAGCGTTAGTGTTAGTTGTCGAACCGTTGCCGAGTTGCCCGCTTCCGTTATATCCCCAGCAAGCCCCTAATCCGGTACTGTCAACGATGCAGGTATAAGCTGCGCCCGCCGAAACGCTTACAAAGCCCGAATTCAATCCCAGGACCGCCACCGGAGTGGCTGAACTTGTATTCGTGCCGTTGCCGAGTTCACCGTAGGTATTATCCCCCCAACACATTACGCCACCTGCAAGAAGAATTGCGCAGCTGTGCCAAGCGCCCGCGGCAACCGCCACGACCCCACTAGCCAGCCCAACAACTGGCACCGGCGTCAAGGAAGATGTCTGCGTTCCATTTCCAAGCTGACCGTAAGTGTTGTCTCCCCAGCATTCGACGCCTCCGGCACCAGTAAGGACACAGGTATGCGTGTTTCCTGCAGAGATCTGAGGTGACGGCAATGACGCCCGAAGATCCAAACGCGGCGTCGCATATCCATTTCTCAGGTCTGTCGTCAGGGGGCCTCGTTGAAGGGCGCCAAACACCTGGTCGACCGAATAGTCCGGATTGGCCGCCCTAATCGCGGCTACGGCCCCGGAGACATGCGGCGCCGCCTGTGACGTACCTCCGTCCTTAATGCCTGCGGAGGTGATCACCGCGCCCGGCGCCAGCATGGACAGATACGTTGCGCTGTTAGAGAAGCACGCAATCTGATTCGGATTGGTTGTCGAATCCGTACAAACCAAAGGACTACCCCAAGCTTGTGCTCCCCAGCTCGCCGAATACAAAGCTCCAACCGACATTACGCCGCTGTAGGCGGCAGGGAGGGACAGTCCGTTCGCGTGAGCATCGTTTCCGGCAGATGCAACAACCGTAATGCCGGACTGAATGGCAATGGAGATAGCTGTTCCATAGGAGTCTGTGGTCGGAAGCGGCACCGCGTTGGCACTCGAATCACCAAGACTCAGATTAAGCGACGCGATGTTGTACGTAGCCTTGTTAATCGTGCAGAAATCGATTCCTGCGATTATGTCGGTAGTGGAAGCGAGGCTTCCACCGAAAACGCCAAGAGCAACGATCTTAGTTGCGGGCGCAACTCCCAAGACGATGCCGGATACATTTGAGCCATGCGTGCTGGTCGAACCGGTGGCTGCACCTATAAGCTGATTAACAAGTACATTGCAACCGGTTTGTCCAACGCCTTGTGTGCACATAACAAACGGTGTCGTCGATATTGCCGGATTGCCCAGCGTATTTGTCGAGGAGAAGTAGCCTGGTTGAATACCGGTGTCCAAAACACACACAGATGTGCCTGCTCCATTTTGACCATTTGCCGAAGCGGTAGGTTGCCCAATCAGCGGCAAACTGTGGAGGAGTTGAAGAGCAAATTGCTTATCTAACTCGATCGATTTCACCTTCGCATTCGCTTGCAGACGACTCAAAGCTTCGACAGACCCGAGCTTGAAGTGAAGAATCGGCAGGATTCTGAAATCTTGAACGCTCTCTAAGCCGCTGCCACCGACACGAGAAAGAAAATCTTTCTTGAGCGCGCCGAGCCTTTCCTCGCGCCGCCGCATCGACGCCGTGTAGTCGCCCTCGGCTCTGTGAGCCAGATCTGGTAAATCTCTTTCCTCGCCCGCAATTTGGGACTGCTCAGCCGAATCATCTAGCAACACGAGCACACTAACCTCGTGCCCTGCCCTGAGTTCGGACGCAATGGTCCCGTCCACGGATTGCACGTGTCCGAAGGAAAGGCCGCAAGCCAATGCGGCAGCGACTGCCGCGATGCCTTTAGAGAAGCTGGTCATGCTGACTTTCCTTCTGCTTTACGGGTCGTCCTGCAGAGCAAAAAAGGCTGTCGCGTCTGATTGTTTCTGTCAAATGAAACTTGACCTCGCAAAGACGAGGGCACAAGCATTACTTTGCTGATGTTTGATGTCCATCAAATTCCACTCTTGACCTCCTCCGCGGTGCAACGACCGCAAGCGCATCGACACGGTGGGGCGACTCATATGTTCGCTCTGAGCCGAGTCCGATAATTGGCACTTGGTCTTGTTGCTTTGCGGGATCTCGACTTGGCAATTAGTGCTTGGCTCTGTAGGTGCTGCTGGAAGTGTCAACCGTGAAAGAGTTCAAGCGTTTTCGGCAAGAGCAAGGGAATGAGAAACCTGGACGGCGGGGCCTGGCACGCGGCGGCACAGCGGCGGTACGAAATACCCGCCAATCGCGAAAAGGACCTGAGCCTGTACCGCTGGCGCCCTCTGCAGCCCACCCTCTGAGACTCGACGTCCCGCTGGGTAAGGGCAGACTTTCAGTGGCAGAGGATCATCAGCCGATGGAAGGAAAGGCAAGAGGCATCCGCACCATGAGGCCTGATGTCAAGGGAAGTTACTTCGCCTTTTCATCCTTTCCCCTTCTTGGCGAGCGCCGCGTTGGATTCACTGTGGAATTCAAACGAACGGGTTCTTGCTTTTTCATATGCTCAGCTGCAAAAGCCGCTGGCCGAAGCAGCCCTAAAACGGACCCCCGCCAAGACAGTGTTCACACCACGCTTACTTCTGTCGCCACAGGAATCCGTCAGATGCAGCCCCGGTATTTTCCCCTCGTGCAGACAAGAAGTTTCGAATAACGGTCGGCGGTGCACGATAGGGAACCCTCTTCAGCGCCAACGATCCGCATCACGTGAAGTGCGGTCGCTTCATCGATAATGTCATCACAAACCAAGATGAAATCCTTGGAGTTGAGCAATTCGGCGATCAAGGGGAGATTGCGGTTAATCTCATCCATATCGTGGCTCGCGTCGCAAAACACGAATTCGTATCGACTGCGCGACGCGAAATCCTTTAAATCGCCGAGAAAGATCCCGCGGACGTACTTGCTGAGTGAGCGGGAAATCAAGTTGCACTTGAGCAGCGCCGCCGATCCACCGGGAAAGCAGATGACATTGACCAGTTCGCGCGCAGATGGATGAGTAAAGACATTTGAACGAAAGCGAAGCTCCCATTCGTCAATTCCGGCGATGCCGAAGTCAACGACGTCGAATCCGACCGAATTCGCATCCGGTCCAGAAGGACGATCGCGAAGTCCGTAGGCGATGCAGCAGGTGCTTCGACCAACCCAGCTGCCGACCTCCAAGATGGGACCTGCGACTCGGAGTGCGCAGTTGTAAAGCACGGCGGCATCCAGGCCATTGAGCCACCCGTCGGGTAATGGCGGACAGCCTTCTGGGAAGGGGCGCAATTTTGCGACGTCGAGAGGATTCACGTTCCATTCCTTCAGGCGTTGAAATCACTCCACCGTGGATCGAATTCGCCTTCACCGCGGTCAAGTAGCGGAAAACCAAGACAAAAAAGAACACACTAATCTGGCCGAGCGGCGTGCGCCAGTGGTGCGAAATCGAGGCCCATCGATACCTGGCGGTAGATCGCTTCGAGCTTCGCCTGGTGAAGCTTCGGGTCGAAAGCCTTCGCACGCGCGAGACCGAGCGCGGCAAGTCGCTCGCGAAGCGGATCGTCTGCGTCGAGGCGCTTGATGGCTTCGCTGATCGCGCGCACATCATATGGATCGACAAGACAGGCGGCATCGCCAGCGATCTCCGGAATCGAGCCCGTGCGGGAGCTTATTACCGGTGTTCCTAGCACGAGTGATTCCAGCACCGGAAGTCCGAATCCCTCGTACAGCGAAGGAAACACGGTAGCTCGCGCGCAGCGGATCAGACTAACGAGAGTCGGAAATCCGACGTATTCGATGCGGACGATGCGCCGACCGTTGGCGAGGCGGGCGCCCTTCGCGAGCAGGGTGCGGATGTATGCATCGTAAGGCAATACGATACCCGCCCGCTCGTCCCAAGTGTTCGGACCAACAAGGACGAGCGGACGGCGGACATTACTTGCAAGGTACGCTTCGATCAGCCGGCCGAGATTCTTTTTTGGCTCGAAGGCTCCGAAGAAAAGGAAATAGCCGTCCCGTTTGAGGCCGAAGGATGCCTCCACTTCATCTGCGACATCTGCCATAGCGCGCTGGAGTAACGCCGTCGGGAAGCGAACCGACTCGTACGTGTTCGTCACACGCTCGCCTGGTACACCGAGCAGGTTGATGATGTCCTGGCGAGAGCATTCGGATACCGTGACGATGTGATCTGCAGTCTGCGCGATCTTTTTGCAAAGGCGAAAGTAATAGCGCTTATTGTCCAAGGTAGTAAACGGCAGGCGTAGTGGCACTAGGTCGTGGATCGTGTAGACATTGCGCGCGCCAGGCACCCGGAGCGGGATGGGGTATGTCCAGTGCGCGACTTGGGGCTTGAAGGCGGTTGACACCTCGCGCACGATCGGAATCAGACCAAAGGCGGCGTGGGCGCGACGGTAGAGATGCGGCGAATTCAGCAATGAGTGAAATTTCGGAAAGCGCCCCGCGAAGTTATCCCGCACGACTTGTCCGTTGGCCGGAATTTCATAGGCCGAATATCCAAATGGCGAAGACAGCGCATCGCCCGCGACCCTGAGGATTCCCGGGACCCAAGAGTCCCGTTGGCGCGCCTGATCGAAGAATTCGATCTCTCTCTGTAACGGTGTTGACGACGAACTGCCCGGTCGGCCGTACAGGACTCCGACCTTATAGCCCAGGTCCGAAAGGCAGTAACTGAGGTTTCGAGCGTACGTCGAGACGCCCGTTCCGTGCTCTAGGGCAAGGTTGTAGGCGTCAATGAGAATCTTCATCTTCATCCGCGGCGAAGAAACATCATCCAATCCGATCCAGGTCTCTGGGACTCGAGCATCTCCAGAGTCAGCGGCTTAATTTCGCCATCGAAGTCGACATGCCGTACGGGAAAGAGTTGCGACGCTTCGCGGTATAGAGCAGAGATATCGTATCCCCTCATGGCGTTGACCTCCATCAGGATCGACAGATCCGGGCTGCGGGCGATCGTCTTCTGCATTCCGGTCCAAATGTCGTATTCAGCGCCCTCGGCGTCGATCTTGATGATCCCAACGTTCTCAAGTTCAAAATCGTCGAGGCCTGCGACCGGCACTTCGAGGATCCGCATGTTCGTCCCGAATTGCGCCGCGAAACTCGCGCGGTCCATTTCGGTCCGAATCAGACCGGCGTTCTTGGGTTCCAGCTGCGGAATAGCAAATTCAAGCGGATGCTGACGTGAAGCCGAAAGTGCCTCCGGACGCACGGAAACTCGTGGCGCAAAGCCGTTGATCCCGGCCGAAATGGAGAGCATTTGCGCCAATCGGGGATTCGGCTCCCACGCGATCACGCGACCAAGCGGGCCGACCGCATCGGCGAGGAGAATCGTGTAGTAACCCACGTTGGCGCCGACGTCGATCGCCGTCATTCCGGGGCGCGTGAAACGCGCGACCACGGCCGTTACCCACATCTCCCAATACCCTTGAAAAATCAGGTGCGGGCTCAATCCCTGATCGTGGGCATCTACCCATATGAGATACTTTCCGAGCACGCGGCAGATGACGCGATCATCAGGCACTGGAAGAAAGGCGCATCGATCTTCGGAGTACTGTTCGACCAGCGTGCGAAGCGAGTTGTCGCCAATCTCCGCGATCGACAGGACGCACGCCTTGCGAGTGGACATGTACTCGCGGAGGCCGACCCAGGGTCCCTGCTGTTCCATTTGCGGGCGATAGGAAGGGTTGATCGATAGACTAAATCGGCAGTCAGCTTGGGTCGCGGTCGTAAAACTCGTAGGCTTCATCGACGCTGGCGAAGCGATGCAGGCGTCCATTGTCGAGTACGGCCGCCGCTTCGCAATGCCGCTTTATGGTCGCGGGGTCGTGAGAAACGAGTATGAATGAGCGGTCCTTGCGCTTCTCGAAGAGTTCGTTGTGGCAGCGTTCATGAAAACGGCTATCGCCAACAGCGATCACCTCGTCGATCAGGAAGCAATCGAACTCGACTGCCATTGAAAGTGCGAAAGCCAAGCGCGTAAGCATGCCCGAAGAGTAGTGCTCGACAGGTTCCCGAAAGTAGACGCCTAACTCAGTGAAGTCTTCGACATACTGAACGAGTGGTCGATAGTCGACATTGTAGATTCGACAGACAAACTTGAGATTGTCGAGGCCGGAAAGGTTGCGCTGAAATGCTCCGGCGAAAGCCAATGGCCAGGAGACACTCATCCTTCGGACGATCGAACCGGAGGTTGGATGTTCTGCTCCGGCGATCAGCCGGATCAGCGTCGATTTGCCGGCACCATTTCGTCCGATGATGCCCAGATTCCGGCCACGTGCCAGGGAGAGATTGACGCCGTCGAGAATTCGCCTTGGCCCCTGGCGCGTGTGATAGATCTTTGTAACATTTTCGAGCGAGATCACTGAACCTCGACCCGCAGCGCAGCCGCGCGTGCAAGCCGCAGCGCGACAACTAGGAGAAGCAGACTTACGCTCGAGAGGTAGCCTATGTCGTAGTGCGCGGGAACTGCGCCGCCGAAGTATCCCTCGCGGACGATTTCGACACCATGGACCATCGGGATGAACAGGATCGCCTGCTGATACTTGGCGGGCAGCCATTCGACCATGAATGCTGCGCCGGAAAGCGGAAACAAGATATATGAAACTGGATGCCAAAGGCGCTCAATGATTTCACTATAGGCCGTCGCGGCGCCGATCAGCATGGCCAGCGACGCACCGAAGCACGCGAGAAGGAACCAACCTTCCATCACCCGCGCGAGATCGGCCGGGGGCGAGATCCAACCCATGCCGATGAAGAAAGTGGAAAGAATGATAAACGAAGCGGTCGCCCCAGAGATTTCAACGAGGATTCGCGTGAGGAGGACGTCGATGACAGTGACGTTTCGGTGATATAAGAGGGAGCGATTTGTGTTGATCGCCATACTGCAGTGGGTCGCAGAATTTCTCCACATCAGTACCGACGAATAGCCGGTGATCGCAAAGGATGTGATGGGCAGACTGGAACCATGATTGAGTCCTCCTGCTGCCCAGAGCGCCGTAACCCCGAGCGTGAAGATCATGGGCTCAAGGAAGAGCCATAACACTCCCAGATTGTTGCGCCCGAAACGCGTAATGATCTCGCGCATCAAAAGCGCGTAGATGACCCGGACTTGAATCTTGGCAGAACGCAGCAGCGAAGTGTCGTCCGACATTTGGCCGGGCGCCGATCAGTCGGCGTGCTCTCGAATGCTCGCGACGATCAAACTCAAGAGACCCCAGACAACGAAGCTGAAGACGATGACGGTGAGGATCGCGCGAAGTCGTCTTGGCTCGAGAGGATGGTCGGGAAAGTTCGGCCAGACCAGGCGTTCCAAATAAAGCTGTTTCCGCTCGGCTTCGTTTCGCGCGGATTCAAGGGAAGAGAGCGCAAGTGTCAATTGTTTCTGCGCGAATTCCTTTTCGAGCGCCAAACGCTCGAAGGTCATCGATTTCGAAGAAAGGGACCCTCCGGAACCGGCAATCTTGCCGTTTTCGGAATCTATCGCCTTCTGGAGCACTTCAACGCGATTCCTGAGCGTCGTGACCTGAGGGTTGCTCGGCGACAAGCTCAACACCTGGGCGAGCTGGGTCTGCGTCGCGAGCAACTCGTCCTGCAGCTTGGCGATGCCCTGCAGCTGCAGCATCGACTGCTTTTCCGGTTCGAAGATGGATTGCCGGTTTCGGAATCCAGACAGCGCCAGTGCCGCGTCCGCGGTCCGCTGTTCCGCTGCTTTAACTTCTTGCTCGGCTACCTGGATCAGGTCGCTTCGACTCCGCTCATTCAGTTGGTTGACGAGGCGCTCGGCCATGCCGAGCAGTGAGGAATTGATGTCGCGGGCGAGCTTCGGATCTGGCGAACGTACGGTCAGTACGGAAATCGACGAAACGGGATCATATTCGATGGCGACGTGGAGGCGATAGTAGCGAAACAATGCCTCGAAACTCTCGTCCCAATCGAGGCCAGGGAAGCGATCGAAGACGCCGATTTCTCTGCTTCCATAGGCTTTTCTGACGGCGAGACGCTGGTCCAGTTCCTGCAGCGCATCGCGGGATAGGATAAAGTCGCGAACCGCGTAGGAATCATCCTGCGAGCGACCGAAAGCGCTGCTGAACAGCAACGCTCCGACACCTCCTGACTGTGCTTGGTGTTGCGGGCTTCGCACGAGAAAGCGCGACTCGGAGATGTAGATATTGGACGCCATAAAACCGTAGTAGACAACGGACAAGGTTGTCGGCAGCGCGACCGAAACAAAGAAGATCCAGTTCAGTCGTCGCAGAACGTGAGTGGCCCTGGAAAGACGGCCCAACGGCTTGCCGCCCGGCGCAATGCTCTGCTCAGGCTCCAGCGCTGAATCTGTGAGATCCATATTGTCCGGTGCACTCCGTCGCGACAAAATTCGAGCGCGTCGGGGTCCGACTATAGTCGAAACGCGGATCTATAGCAGACGCGCGGGCGAAGCGGGCTGCTGAGGCTTTCCTTACGCCGTGGGATGCATTCCGAGCAGTTGAGAGGTAGCCGCTCCACTTGTCGGCGAAGAAGGTGGAGCTTGCTCTCTCTCGAGTCAGATGCACTCACCTAAAGTTCGCATTTTGCGGAATAGCTGCCGGTGGTGTACCAGTCCTTGGACGGAGGACCTACTGTGGCGTGCTCACGGCCCAGTCGGCGGAGCCGCCAAGGTAGTTGGAACTGGTCGTAGTGCTGCCGTTCATGAGCCAGACGTATGTCGCTCCGCTGGAGGCCTGGCGCCAGATGATGTCCCACTTGCCATCGCCGTTGAAGTCGCCAGTGTTGGTCACGCTCCAGTCAGTGTTCTGGCCCAGGAAAGTCGATTGCACGAGCGTGCCGCCGTTCATCAACCACATGTAGGTGGCGCCGGTAGAGGTCTGGCGCCAGATCAGGTCGGCCTTGCCATCGCCGTCGAAGTCGCCGGTGTTGGTCACACTCCAGTCGGTGTTCTGACCCAGGAAGGTCGACTGCAGGAGCGTGCCGCCGTTCATCAACCACATATAGGTGGCGCCGGTAGAGGTCTGGCGCCAGATCAGGTCGGCCTTGCCGTCGCCGTTGAAATCGGCCGCGTTGGTGACGGTCCAGTCGGTGTTTTGACCAAGGAAGAACGACTGGAGCACACTTCCACCGTCCATCAGCCACATGTAGGTGGCACCGGTAGAGGCTTGGCGCCAGATCAGGTCGGTCTTGCCGTCGCCATCGAAGTCGCCGGTCGCCACAATGCTCCAGTCGGTGCTGCCGCTGAGGTAGTAGCTCGCCGTCGCGGTCGCACCGTCCATCAACCACATGTACATCGTCCCGGTGGATGCCTGCCGCCAGATGACGTCGGTCTTGCCGTCGCCGTTGAAATCTCCGGAGTTCGTGATCGACCAGTCGGCGCTGCCCCCGATGTTGTTGGAACTGAGCACCGTGCCCCCGTTCATGTCCCACATGTACATCGTTCCAGTCGAAAGTTGCCGCCAGATCACCCCCGTCGTGCCAGACCCGAAAAAGTCATTCCCATCCATCAATGCGAGCGTCGTATAGCCCAGGCTCGGATCACCCAAAGTCTGGCCAATTGCTACCGTATTCGTGCTGAGGTCAGCCAGAGTGTCGATATGGCCATCGTTGTTGATGAACAAACCTTTGATTTTCGTAACGTTGGAGGGCAGGGTTGTCACGCTCTGGGAACCGAAGTCGTACAGCGGAGTTGTCGCTGGCTGTGACACCGAAGTCGGATACGGAACCACGACACCCCTGACCGAAGGCGAAGTACCGCTTGAACCCAAAATCAAACCGATGTCGCCGGCCACAACTCCGGGTAAGACGCCCGGTGGCTGTGATATTGGCCGGGCGGCGATGTAACTGGCGTACGTGGTCCCGGAAAAGGACGGATTCAACAGCATGCCAGTCGTATTGAAATTCGTGTCAAGCGCGCCGGTCGTTGCATTCAAGGCGACCATCCAGGCCGCAGCAGTCGTTCCGAGAGCCGTGGTGCCGCCGATGTAGATGTCGCCGCTCCCGCCGCCATGTGAGCTGACTCCGTCGACGACCAGGGTTGTCGTTCCGTCCGTCACCGTAAACTCAACGACACCACTGGTTCCGAAGCCGCTCCCGGTCGCCAGCGCCCCGGCGGCATTCACCTTGTAGACGGCGAGCTTGTTTGATGTGTCGGTTCCGCTGACGTAAAGATTCTGGTCGGTGCCTACGAGAAGAATGCCTCGGCCTCCGAGAACCCGACAGTTTGAAAGATTCGCGTTCGTTCCTGTCGCGGATTGCGTTGTAATGACCGCGACGCCGGGCGTTGCTCCAGTCGGGTTGAATGTCGTATCCAGCGCACCCGCCGCGCCGCTCGTGCCCGGGGTGATGCGGGCGACAACCCATTGACTCGGTATGGAGTTCCCAGTGCCGATCACATCACCCGCGATCACGATATCGTCCGTGACCGGATCGACACACATTGCCTTGAACTGCCAGGCGGAATTCGTCAGGATGTTGGTCGGTGTCGTCGATGTAATGTAGCCGCTTCCTCCGAAGGTCGCATCGAGCGAACCCGTGGCGGTCCAGGCCGCGAGGCCATAGGGCCCATTGTAGGTGCCGCCTCCCGGCGCCAGAGCAGAAACGAATGCGAACGCCCTGCCCGTCGTTTTCCCCTGGTCGTTGTGAATAGCTACGCCGTAAACCGTCGAACCGCCGAAAATGTTGTTAGGTAGCGGCGCGCTCAATCCGCCGGTAGCGTAGGAGGTATTGAGATTGAGGAACGTCTGCGCTGCCGCCTCTCGCGCTGTGACGAGACCAAGAATCGCTGAAACGCCAAATACCCAACGTCCCGACCAGAAGCCTTTAGTACGCATTGCTGAGGCCCTCCCCGCTTTAACCTTGACCACTTTGAGCCAGTCGGTCTCGGTGCTCATCACGACACGCAGCGACACGCAGGCAACGTCCGATAATCTTTCTGCCCCTATAACAATCGTGCGTCAAGGTAGGGAGAACCCTACTTCCCGGTTGTCCGAGTTTACGAAGCGCTATAGGCCGAAAGCCGTACTTTGTTCTCGCGATTCTCAGCCTTGGGTGGCCGTTGGCGGTCGGATATGCCGGAAGGCATCTTCAGCATGGACGGGGATTTTCCGGACCTACCCCGGTTCGTGGAGATCAAGCGTCGTCATCGGGCGCTCCTGATGGTCGACGAGGCCCACTCGTTCGGAGTGATGGGTGCCAACGGACTGGGCATCCGCGAGCATTTCGGCATGTCCGGCAGCGAGGTCGACATCTGGATGGGCACGCTGAGCAAGTCGCTGGCGAACTGCGGCGGCTTCATCGCGGGAGAGCGGGCGCTGGTCGATCACCTGAAGTGTGCCGCGCCCGGGTTCGTCTACAGCGTCGGCATGGCGCCACCCGTTGCCGCCGCGGCGCTGGCCGCGCTCAGGCAGATGACGTTGGAACCCTGGCGCGCCCAGCGCCTGCGCGAGCGTGGCGGCCTTTTCCTGGCGATGGCGCGGTCGTTCGGCATCGACACCGGAACCAGCGAGGGCCTGTCGGTCATCCCGGCCAACACCGGCAGCTCGATCAAGGCGGCGCGCCTGTCGGCAGCGCTGTTTGAGCGCGGCATCAATGTGCAGCCGATCTTGTACCCGGCCGTCCCCGAGCGCTCCGCCCGGTTGCGGTTCTTCGTCAGCTGCGATCACACGGAGGACCAGATCGGCATGGCGGTCCAGGCGCTCGCCGAAGAGCTGGGGCGCCTCTGACGGTGCCGACGCAAGGCCGTCCGCTGCGCGTCGTGTTGTGTACCAGCGGCGGACTGTACGGGGCGATTATGCTGCGCCGGCTGCTCGATTGCGAGCGAATCCGCCTCTGCGGCATCGTACATTCGACGCGCATACTCGATGCACGCTTCGGTTTTCTGCGCGGCGCTCGCGAACAGGTCTTGCGCAGCGGATTGGCCTACTCCGCGTACCTGCTGTGTGCGACCACGCTCTCCGATTGCTTCGGCGGCCGCGCCACGGGCGGTTCCGTGTCGCGGCTTGCGAGCACGCGCGACATTCCGCGTCTGGAGACACGTGACGCCAACAACCCAGCCGGCTGCGACTTTCTGCGCCGGATCGAACCTGACCTGCTGGTCAGCGCGTTCTTCAACCAGCGCCTGGGCGACTCGGTCCTGTCGATCGCCCGCTGCGGAGCGGTGAACATCCACCCGTCACTGCTGCCGGATTTCAAGGGAGTCGACCCGGTGTTTCATTCCTGGCTAAACGGTGGGACACGTCTGGGCGTCACCGTGCACCGGATGGTGCCCGAGCTGGATGCCGGCCACATTCTGGCGCGGTGCGAGGTCGCGCCTCCGACCGGTGCCAGCCTGTTCGCGGCTACCGCTGAACTATTCCGGCGGGGCGCGCAGTTGCTGGTCGAGGTGCTCGACAAAATCGAACGCGGCGATCCGGGCGTCGCGCAGGTGGTTGGCGGGAACTACGATTCCTGGCCCACACCGAAGCAGGTTTCAAGTTTTCGGGCGCGGGGCCACGCGCTCGTCAGTGCCTCTGATGTTTTCAGGCTATGGTGGCGCCGATCGCTTCGGTGAGGCGAGGCACCGGAACGTAGCTCGCCGTGACCGCTCGGCGACGTTCAACCCGGCGCGGCCACTGGTTCCCTTTTTCCGGCAGTAGGAGAAGGAAACCAATGGCCGTTGAACGGTGTGCGGCTCGCGCCCTCGCCCCCGACCCCCGTTCCCACGCGTTGCGTGGGAACGGGGAGTCCGACGTGACCTTCGGCACTGGGAGCGCGGGGCGGATCGGCGCAAAGTCCGTTTCAACGCGAACGAGCTTGCAACCGAACCGAACCAACCGAAACGAGGCCACCAGATGAACATGAACCGCAAAAGCCACCGTGAAGATGTCCTGTTCGTGCTTGCCCTGCTGGTGCCGGCGATCGTCTCGGCCGACCGCCTGTTCGACGACAAGCGCACGATGGACCTGATCGCCCGCGGCAAGGCACCGGTGGTTCAGATGGCCGGCAGCCCGGACGACGACGACCTGTTCACGATGGTGATGGCCGGCTGAGCTGGCCGACGCCGCCGACCGCTGCCTGACCGTGCGCCGGTCATGTGGCGGCAGTGAACCCGGCAGTGAACTCGAAAGACCCACACACGACCCGTAATCGCGCTTTTTAGCCCTTGCGCTTCGGCGCCGCGCGCTTCTTCGCAACCCCGCTCTTCTTCACCGGCAGCGGCAGCTCCGCCGCAGAAACCCTGACCAGCTGGCCCAGCCAGTCGCGGTCCTCCCACCGGTCACCGCAAATCAGAAACCAGGGGCGCGCGACCTGGTACGGCGGCGCTTCGGTCACCGTGCCGATGAACGCCCTGCCCGCCTTGGTGGGCTTCACGAACAGCTGGTCATCGCACACCAGCGCGACCATCCTGCCGTCGCAGTAGATGGCGTACTCGCCGAACATCGTGCGCGCCGACAAGGTGCCGGCGTCCGCCATCTGCTCGAGGATGTATTCAACGGTGCTGGCTCGTGACGCCATGGCGGCTCACTGCCTCGCCGGTAAGCCGATGCTGATGGCAGGACCCGTCGATTCCACGACGTCGGCCGGTGCGGGCTTTTGCATGCCCCCAATTTAACCGATCGGCGCCTCGGTCCACCCGTTCCGTCTTCAACGTATTCGGGGACATCGCTTTCTCGAGCACCGCGAATTAGCGATGGTAAGCCAGCGGGTCGACCACGTGGACTGGTTCGAAACCGGCGGGCTTACCCGCACAGCGCCGAAGCGACGGGGCGAAGGTGACTTTGGTCACGCCGCCATCAGTGGTGGCCAGCGGCGACGGCCGCCGATGACTTTCGGCACTGTGGGCCTGGGACGGATCGGCGCAACCTTCGTTTCAGCGCGAAACACATCGCAACCGAACCAAAACCAACTCAAACGATACGAGGCCCCCAGATGAACATGAACCGCCAGAGCCGCCGTGAAGACGTCCTGTTCGTGATCGCCCTGCTGGTGCCGGCAATCTTCTCAGCCGCCCGCCTGTTCGACGACAAGAGCGCCATGGACCTGATCGCCGCCGGCAAGACGCCGATGGTTCAGGTCGCCAATGCCAAGGCCCCGGCCGAAGACCTGTTCTCGATGGTGATGGCCGGCTGAGTTCGCTTCACCCGGTCACCGCTGGCCCGCCCAGCGGTACCGCAGCAGCAGTTTCAGAAAAGGCCGGCCGGGCACGAGCACCTTGCGCCCGGCGGCAGTCATTCCCCGGCAAGATCCCCCAAACCCGCGCGCAGTTCGCCCAGGAAGGGTTCGAAGTCGCGCCACTGGTCCACCCCGTCGCTGAAGATCGGGCGCCGCACCTGCTCTGAACTCGCGGTCTGCACCGCGCGCTGCGTTTCCCAGAAGCGCAGGCAGGCCGCTTCGAACGGCAGGTCGAGCGCTTCCAGCAGCCGGCGGATGCAGGCGTCGGTGTCCGCCACCATCTCCTCGTGACTGACCCGGTGCACGGCACCGGGCTGGACCCGATCGATGTGCGACATGAAGCGCACGTATGCCGTGTAGTAGCGCGCCAGGTGGTCGAGGCGGTAGCTGAAGGCCTGCCCGCGGGCGTAGTGCTGCTTGAAGTTCGAAAAGCAGCAAGCCATCGCGCCGCGGCGTGTGTCGACGATCTTCGCGTTGGGCAGGATCAGGCGGATCAGCGGCACGTAGAGCCAGTTGTTCGGCATCTTGTCGATGAACAGCGGCCGGCCGGTCTTGCGGTAGACACGCGTGGACTTCAGGTAGGCCGCGCCGAGCTCGGCCAGCCGGTCGGGCTCGCAGCCCGCCAGCGCTGCCACGAAGCCGGCATTGATCGGGCCGATGGTGCGCCCCAGCATTTCCAGGTCCGCCAGCTCGTGCGTGCCTTCGACCATCGAATGGCTGGCCAGGATCTGCTCGACCAGCGTCGAGCCGGAGCGCGGCATGCCGATCACGAAAATCGGGTCCGGGGCCGGGTCGCCCTGCCCCTGCCGCGCGGTGAAGAACCCGGCGTCGAGCCGTTCGATTGCGGCCGTGACCATCGCTTCCAGCGGCGTCGGGTTGTAGCGGACCTGACCTGCGCGGATGGCGTTGCCAGCCGCGTAGTGGCGAAACGCCGGCTCCGGCGCTGCGGCATCCTCGAATGCCTTGCCCAGTGCGAAGTTCAGGTGCAGGCGGTCGTCGTCCGTCAGTCGATCGCCGGATTGCAGGGCCCGCTCCATGGCCGCGACATCGGAGGCGTCGAAGCGGATCGACTTCATGTTGGCCAGGCTCCACCACGCCTCGCCCAGCGCCGGCAACAGATCGATCGCCTTGCGGTAGGCGGCGGCGCTGTCCGCACCGCGACCGACCGTCTTCAGCGAGTGCCCGTAACTGAGCCAGACGCGGGCACTTTTCGGGCGGCGCTCCAGTGCCGCCTCGAAGCGGCGCGCCGCATCCGTGTAATCCCCGATCCGCGACAGGGCCACGCCCTCCAGGTTCAGGAACGCCGCGTTGTCCGGTTCCTTTTCCAGCAGGTTCTGCGCTTCGGCCAGCGCCTCGGCAAGGCGATGTGTGCGCAGGAACAGCATCACCATGTTGTGGCGCGCCGCCAGGAATCCCGGTGCCAGCTCGATCGCGCGCGCCAGCAGGGACTCGGCGTCCTCCAGGCGCCCGATCCGGGCTGCGAGTTCCGCCAGCATGCGCATCGCCGCCACATCGGTGGGGTGGGCCTTCAGATAAGGCTTGACGCTGTCCTGTTCGACCGTCCAGTTCTTCTCGT
>Ga0209698_10001580_pt1 | contig 26184 bp, 21 predicted proteins | sample LitLauG_LLR_2012_FD_187203 | JGI IMG/M metagenome (GOLD analysis project Ga0209698, IMG submission 187203) | Freshwater sediment microbial communities from Pennsylvania, USA - Little Laurel Run_MetaG_LLR_2012 (SPAdes) (version 2) | ecosystem: Environmental > Aquatic > Freshwater > Creek >... | reverse complement strand
ACCCGCGATCTGAGCCGTCACGACCGCGGCGCGATCCTCGCTTATCGCCGCGAACAGGTCCCCATCCGGCGCCATGCACAGACGCTGATCCCACGGGGCGTAGCTCGGCGAGAAGTGCCGCTCCACGTCGTAGCCCGCGGGCAGCTGCCTGCGCACGAGCGCCTTCAGCAGCGCCGCCGTCATGCGCGGGGCGCGGCGGCTGAGCCCGAAGCTCGCGATCATCTGGAGCACGTTGCGCCAGCGCAGCAGCTGGTAGGCCCGCTGCGGGGACAGCGTCCGGCGCAGCCGTCTTGCGAGCCGGTCCTGCTGCGGGACGCTCACGACGTAGGTCGGCGAGCGCTGCAGCATCGTCACGTGAGCCGCGCCCTGCGCGACCAGCGCCGGCACCAACGTGACCGCGGTCGCGCCGCTGCCGATCACCACCACGCGCCTGCCCCTGCAGTCGAGGTCCGAAGGCCAGTGCTGAGGGTGCACGATCTCACCGCGGAAGCACTCCGCATCCGCGAACACGGGGCAGTAGCCCTCGTCGTAGCGGTAATAGCCGGTGCACGCCCACAGGAAGTCGCACGTGATGAGCACCTGCTCGCCGCTGCCCGCGTCCTCGGCGAGCACCGTCCAGACGGCGTCCCGCGATGACCACGAGGCGCTGAGCGCCGTGTGGTCGAAGCGGACCAGGCCCTCGACCGCGTGCTCGCGCGCCGTGTCGCGCACGTAGCGCAGGATCGACGCTCCGTCGGCAAGCGCATCCGCTCCCTCCCAGGGACGGAAGGAGTAGCCCAGCGTGTACATGTCGGAGTCCGAGCGGATGCCCGGATAGCGGAACAGGTCCCACGTGCCCCCGATCGAGCTGCGCGCCTCGAGGATCGCGACCGACCTGGAGGGTTCGCGCATGCGCAGCTGACACGCCGCTCCTATCCCCGACAGCCCCGCGCCCAGGATCAGCACGTCCACGTGCTCGGGCGCACGCGCGTGCGCCGATATGTGCAGCTCCGCGCCCATCACAGGTCTTCTAGCAGCGATCGCGCGCGCCGTCCAGCCGCGCGCCCCGCGGTGGCCGCGCCCGGCGCGTGGGGAGCGGAGCGCCGAGCGCGCACGCACGGGCGCGCGAGGCTGGTCAGTTGTCCAAACCGGTCGAGGTGAACGCTGGCCAGCGGGCCGTTGCCCCGAGCGCCGCCGATCCTCGAAGATCACTCGCGTGAACGCCGCGCTTGACATCGTGGGCGGGCCCACCCCGATCCGCGTGGTCCAGGTCCCTGGGCACATCTACCGCTGGAAGGTGCAGAACGGCACCGCCGAGCAGCATGTCTACGTGCAGATCGCCGACGCGCTGAGCGCCGAGGAGGTCGAGGAGCCGCTGCGCTCCGCGATCGCGTCGAAGGGCGAATCGGTGCTGCGCAAGCTGCTCGAGCAGAGCAATGTGCCGATACGGATCAAGATCACCTCCGCGGGCATCACCGAGGTCGGCATCGACCATCGCTCGCGCCCCTGCATGCTGTAGCGCTCGCGCGCTCCGTGGGAGCGGGAGAAATTCGGCGGAATTTGGTGGGCGGCCGGCGTCCGCGGCTCCCGGCCGGCCGCGTGGCGGCGTTTTTCCTGGTGCGCGCCCAATACGATCGTGGCTCGCCGTCGAGCAGAGGTGGGGATGCGCATCAGGACAAATGCAAAGCAGGGCTCGCGCCTGGCGCTCGCCGAGGATCGCGGTGCGGGCGAGGTGCTCGTGTGGCGGGCCGCGGTGGCGCGCGCCAAGAGCGCCCTCAGCAAGACCTTCGAAGGCCGCATGGAAGCGGCGCTCGCGTCGCTCGACGTCGTGCCCGGCAACGGCAAGGGCGCAGCGGGCCACACGCTGGCGGACTTCGCCTCCGAGGTGGGGATCAGCTACGCCGCCCTTGACCAGTACCGCCAGGTCATGAAGTGGCTGGGCGATTTCGTATACGTGTACGAGATCTCCAGCTACAGCCTCGCCCGCCAGGCGCAGATCTCCGGGCGCTGGAGCAGCGGCTCGGAGTTCGCGGGCTTCCTCGCGCGCACGCCCAACAGGAGCGGGATGCCGTGGACGGTCGGCGCCCTGCGCGCATACCTCCAGCACGAGTCCCCGCGCGCCGAGCGCGACGGCGCGCGCGGAGCCCGAGCCGGCTCTGCCGACGCCGACGGGCGGGATGAGCCGGCGAGTGAGCCGAGCCGTCCCCGCGTTGTCGCCGCGAAGGCCGCGCAGAAGGTCCAGAGCCTGATCGCCAAGGGCATCTCCACGACATATCCCGAGGAGGAAGACGTGTGCTGGAAAAAGGCCGCCGAGCTGATCCGCGCGCACGGTCTCACGGTGGAGGTCTCGGCCGGCAGGTGAGCAGTGGCCTCCCGCGGCGTACGCGGAGGTCTGCGTTATCTAGCGCGCCGGCTGCGTGCCTGCGCCGCCCCGCGGCCAGGCCGGCGCGGCCGGGACCGCGGGCTCGGGCGGCCGCTCGGCGAAGCGCGCGACCTGCATGCCGCGGCCGCGCGGGCGCCACACGCGCAGGTACTGCGCGGCCACGTATGAGCCGAGCACGAGCGCGAGCGCGATCGCCTCGCCCGCGAACGTCTCCCAGTTGGGGAAGATGCTGAACCATGTCCCCATCCAGCCGGGGACGTGCATCCAGCTGATCGTGCTCGTCCCGATCCAGCCGGCGAGCTGCATCTCGTTGACCTGCTCGCCTGTCGAGACGAGCAGCACGCTCAGCAGCAGCACGCCCGTGATGATCAGCAGCCGCCGGTAGGGCAGGCGCTGGTGCAGCGAGAAGGTGAGCACGCCTGTGGCCGCCGTGAACAGCAGCCCGATGGTCACGCCCTCTAGCACGACGCTCGACCCGTACAGCTCGCGCAGGTTCTGCAGGAAGATCACGACCTCAAAGCTCTCGCGATAGACCGATGTGAAGCCCAGCAGCGCGAACCCGGCGAGCAGCCTGCGCCTGTTGGCGTCGGGGTCGCCCGCGAGCAGGGTGCGACGGCGCTTGTGATGGTTGGCGATCCAGCCCGTCCAGTAGACCTTGTGGAAGAACCAGTTCATCACGATCAGCAGCACGATCAGCGACGGCAGCCCCGTGGCGGCCTGCACGTCGAACTCGCCGCCGTGGAAGCGGCCGATCAGCCAGACCACGAAGAACCAGGTCGCCACGCCGGCTGCGAGCGCCGCTGCGCCGCCCGCCGCGACGGGACGCCGGTATGTGCGGTTGCCGCCGAGGAAGCTCGCGGTCACCGCCGCGAGCACGAGGATCGTCTCCAGGCCCTCGCGGAACACGAGGATGGCGCTGTTGATCACGACCGTCGTGTGCGTCAGGCGCCGACCGGCCGGCAGATGCGTCGGGTCGCTCGTGCCGCCGCCCGCGTGCCAGCTGACGATCGTGATGGTCACCGCGGCGCCCAGCGCGAGCACCGTCCAGATGTAGACGCTCAGGCGCGTGCCGGGGCGCCACGTGGGCGCGGAGCGGGGCGTTGCTGTCCTGGTGGTCACAGTGTCTCCGCTCAATTCCGACTTGCGCGCTCGGCTTTGATTCGCAGCCTAACACATACGCGGCGCTGCGTTTAGGGCCCCCTAAGTGCTCGGTCGTCAGGGCACGCCGAGTGTGCGCGCGGACACGCAGCGGCGGTCCTGCTCGCCGCGCACCCGCCTGCCGGCAGTGGGTGCCGTCAGGGGGAGAGGCGCTCGATCAGCCACGGGCCGGCGCCCTGCGCAGGGCGCCGGTAGCGCAGCCGGTCGTGCAGGCGGTCGCGTCGCCCCTGCCAGAACTCGACGCTCTCGGGGACCAGCAGCAGGCCGCCCCACCAGGGCGGGCGCGGAACGGGGCGATCGGGCGGGAAGCGGCGTTCGGCCTGCGTCCGCGCATCCTCGAGGACCGCGCGGCCGGCGATCACGCTCGACTGCCGGCTCGCGCGCGCGCCGATGCGCGAGCCGTACGCGCGGCTCGCGAAGTACGCGTCCGAGCGGTCGGGCTCGATCTGCGAGACCGCGCCCGTGACGAGCACCTGGCGGTGAACGGCGTGCCAGGGGAACACGAGCGCGGCATGGGGGTTGCTCTCGAGCTCGCGCCCCTTGCGCGAGTGGAGGTTCGTGAAGAACACGAAGCCCTGCTCGTCGCAGCCCTTGAGCAGGACGGTTCGCGCCGACGGCCGCGCGTCAGCGTCGGCGGTGGCGAGCACCATCGCCTCGGGTTCGTAGATGCCGTCGCGCGTGGCCTCGCCCAGCCAGCGCTCGAACTGCTCGAGCCACGTGGGCGCGAGCTCGTCCTCTCGCAGCGGCCGCTCGCCGTGCGCGTCCTCGTCGCTCATCTACGCGCACCCGCGGGGTCGGTCATGCACGATTCATACCCGCAAAGCGGGCGCTGATGTGGCGCGATCGCGCCCGTCCGAGGTATGCGCGGGGGATGCGCGCGCCGCGCGCCCCCGCGAGCCGGGCCGGCGAGCTCCGACACGGTGCCCTACAGTGCTCGGCGGCGAGGGCCGCGCACCGCCCGCTCGCACTCCACGCGAGCGCTCCGAGCGCCCGGCGCCCGGCAGGCGAGACGACGGCATGAGCATTTCGACCTCACAGACACCGGTGATCAGGCTCCTCGACGGCGAGCACATCCCGCAGCTCGGGTTCGGCGTCTTCCAGGTGGCGCCCGCGGAGACCGCCGAGGCCGTCGCGCGCGCGCTCGCCGCCGGCTACCGGCACATCGACACCGCATCCGCCTACCGCAACGAGGCCGGAGTCGGGCAGGCACTCCGCGCGTCCGGGGTGAATCGCGGCGAGCTGTTCATCACCACGAAGTGCTGGAACGACGACCAGGGCCACGAGCAGGCGCGTCGTGCGCTGCACGCGAGCCTCGCGCGGCTGGAGCTCGACTATGTAGATCTCTACCTGATCCATTGGCCGGTGCCCGCTCACGACCGCTACGTGGACACGTGGAGGGCCCTCATCGAGCTGCGCGAGGAGGGGCTCGTCAGGAGCATCGGCGTGTCCAACTTCACCGAGCGTCACCTCGAGCGCGTCATCGCCGAGACGGGCGTGACCCCGGTGGTCAACCAGGTGGAGCTGCACCCCCGTCTGCAACAGCCCGGGCTGCGCCGCGAGCACCGCGAGCGCGGCATCGTGACAGAGGCGTGGAGTCCCCTCGCGCAGGGCGAGGTGCTCGATGACCCCGCCGTCGTCGAGATCGCCGCCGCGCACGGGCGCACGCCTGCGCAGATCGTGATCCGCTGGCATCTGCAGCTCGGCAACGTCGTGATACCCAAGTCAGTGACGCCCGCGCGCATCGCCGAGAACATCGACGTGTTCGACTTCGAGCTGGGCGCCGGCGAGCTCGAGCGCATCGCCTCGCTCGACGCGGGCAGACGGATCGGCCCCGATCCGGACCTCTTCATCCGCCCGTAGCGCGCGCGTGCGGAGCTCAAGCAGCGGCGCGCGAGCGCCGATGCACGCATGTGATGCCCACTCCGCGGGCCCTCATGCAAGGCCACGCCGCAGCCGCCGACGAGTTCGCCGCGGCCGCGCTGCGGGAGCTTCCCGAGGCCCTGATAGTCGTCTTCGATGCGAACATGCGCGTCCTCGTCACCGCCGGGCATCCCCGCGGGCGCCATGACCTCCCCGCGCAGCTGCTCGCGGGCGGGCCGCTGCACGACGCGCTCCCGGCAGAGGCATGGGACGAGCTCGAGCCGATCCTGCGCTCGGCGCTCGCGGGTGAGACACGCTCGCGCGAGGTCTGGAGCGCGGACGCCGCCACCTGGCTGCAGGTGGACGTCGGCCCGCTGCGACTCGCGGAGGGCGCCCGGCAAGGGGGGCCACGCGCCGCGGGCGGGGTGGCGGTGGTGCTCGACGCCACCGCGCGCCGGGCCGCCGAGCTGCGCGCAGCCGTGTACGGGGGCGGCGCGTTCGAGGAGGTCTTCGAGCGTGCGCCGATCGGCACCGCCCTGCTCGACCGCGACGGCCGCTGGCTGCTGGTCAACCGCGCGCTGTGCGAGATCACGGGGTACACGGCCGAGGAGCTCGTGGGGCGCCCCTTCGAGGACGTCGTGCAGTGCGATGACGCCGACGCCGGCGCGGGCCTGCGCCGGCAGCTGCTCGCGGGGGAGCTCGCCGCGGTGCAGGTCGAGCGGCGCTACGTAAACGCGGCGGGGGACGCGCTCGACGCGATCGTGTCGATGTCGCTGGTGCGCGCGAGCAGCGGCGAGCCGCTGCACTACATCGCGCAGCTGCAGGACATCTCCGAGCGCAAGCAGCTCGAGGAGCGCCTGCGCCATCTCGCCGACCACGACCCGCTCACCGGTTTGCGCAACCGCCGGCTGTTCGACCACGACCTCGAGATGCAGGTCGCGCGCTCGCAGCGCTACGGCGAAGTGGCGGGCCTGATCACGCTCGACCTCGACGCGTTCAAGCACATCAACGACAGCCACGGCCACAAGACCGGCGACGACACGCTGAAGGCGGTCGCGCAGGCGATCAGGCGCAGGCTGCGCGGCACCGACCTGGTCGCGCGGCTCGGCGGCGACGAGTTCGCGGCGCTGCTGCCGCATATGGACAGCGAGGGCATGGCGATCGTCGTGGAGGGGCTCGCCCGCGTGATCCACGCGTGCGCGATCGAGACCGGCGAGCTCGTGCTGCACCCAAGCGCGAGCATCGGCTGGACGCTGATCGACGAGCGCAGCGCCAGCGCCGAAGAGGTGTTCGCGCGCGCCGACCGCGCGATGTACGACGCCAAGCGCGCCGCCGCCCGCCGGCGGTGACGCACCCCCCGCCGCTAGCCGGCGAAACCCGCCGCCGCTGGCAATACGCTCAGAAGATGCAGCCTGACGAGCGGCTAGCGGTGATCGATCTCGGATCGAACTCCTTCCGGCTGGTCGTGTTCGTCGCCGGCGACGGCTGGTGGAGGCGCACCGATGAGATCTACGAGCCGGTTCGCATCGGCGAGGGCCTGGTCGCGGCGGGCAGTCTCGGCCAGGCGCCGATGGAGCGCGCGCTGCAGACACTCGATGTGTTCGCCCACTTCTGCCGGGCGAGCGGGCTCGCAGGACGCGCGGTCGACGCGGTCGCCACGAGCGCGATCCGCGACGCGGACAACGCCGAGCGCTTCCTCGAACGGGCCCGCGAGCGCACCGGCCTGCAGGTGCGCGTGCTCAGCCGCGAGCAGGAGGCCTATTACGGTTACCTCGCCGTGGTCAACTCCACGACGCTCGCCAACGGTTGCGTGCTCGACCTCGGCGGTGGATCGCTGCAGCTCGTCGACGTGGCCGAGCGACGCCCGCGTGAGTCCGGCTCCTGGCGTCTGGGCACGGTCCTCATGAGCGAGCGCTTCCTGCCTCCCAACGGCCCCGCCAAGCGCAAGCAGCTGGAGGAGCTGCGCGAGCACGTCGCCGGGCAGCTCGCAGAGGCGGGCTTCCTGCGCGGCCGCGGCGCGGACGGCGCGCGGCTGGTCGGGATCGGCGGCACCGTGCGCAACCTCGGCGCCGCCGCGCAGCGCGCGGCGGGGCTGCCCTCCAACGGGGTGCAGGGAATGGTGATCGAACGAGACATGCTCGACGGGCTCGTCAGCGAGCTCGCTGCGCTTCCCGCGTCCGAGCGCGCGCGTGTGCCCGGCATCAAGCCCGCACGCGCAGACCTGATCCTCGCCGGCGCGCTGGTCCTGCAGGCGGTGCTCTGCGCCGGCGACTTCGACGCGATCGAGGTCACCGAGGCCGGCCTGCGAGAGGGCGTCTTCTTCGAGCGTCTGCTCACCGACGCGCCCGGCGAGCGCTTCGACCGTAGCGCGGGCGATGGCCCGCCGATGTTCGAGGACGTGCGCCGCGCGAGCGTGCTCAACATGGCCGCGCAATACCGCGTCGACCTCGTGCACACCGAGCATGTGGCTGCGCTCGCGCTGGGGATGTTCGACGATCTCGCCCGGCACGGGCTTCACGCGGGCGACCCGCGCGAGCGGGAACTGCTGTGGGCGGCGTGCATGCTCCACGACGTCGGCATGTCGATCGACTACGACGATCACCACAAGCACTCGCGCTATCTGATCCTCAACGGAGCCTTGCCGGGATTCGCGCCGATCGAGACCGCGATCATCGCCCAGTCGGCCCGCTACCACCGCAAGGGCATGCCCACCCCGGGGCCGCTCGCAGCGCTGTTCGGCGTGGGCGACGCTGCGCGCCTTGACCGCTGTGCGACGCTGCTTCGCCTCGCAGAGGACCTCGAGCGCTCGCGCGACCAGCTGGTGCGTGGCACGAGCATCGCGGTGCGCAACGGCACCGTCGAGCTGCGCCTGTTCGCAGAGGGCGAGTCGGCGGTGCCGCGCTGGGCGGTCGGACGCGAGCACGAGCTGTTCGCGCGCGCGTTTCACCGCGAGCTCACGGTCGCCTCTTGAGGCGATCGCCGGCTAGCGCGCCAACCGCGTCGCGCGCCCGGCGCAGTCGAACAGGACCTTGCCGTAGGGGAACGCGACGGGACTGCTCCACGCGCTAGGCGCAAGCTGCCTGCATGCGCGCAGCACAGCCTTCGTCGCGCCGTTGCCGCCGCGCAGCGAGTAGTTGCCGCCGAGCAGCACGAAGCGCGCTTCATGGCGTCTGACCAGGCGCGCGAGGCCAACAGCGTCGAGCGCCTGGTCGGTGCCGCTGTAGCCCGCGACCGCGCCCGCGTCGAGGCCCATCAGGATCATCGGCGCGGCGGTGGTGGAGGCCACCGTGAGCAGCGCCCAACGCGAGCCGGGGTGGTGGGAGCGCACGTAGCGCATCAGCGCGCGGTTGATCGCGACGTCGCTCGGCGGCACGCCATAGCCGCCCACGCCCGCATCGTGCGTAGGGCCCGCCATAGGGAAGGTGCCCTCCACCGGCGCGAGCCACGTCGAGCTCGCATACGCCGCCGGGGTCGCGAGCACAAGCGCCAGAGCCAGCGCCAGCGCGCCCGGCACCAGCCGTCGCGTGAGCACCAGCACGAGCAGCGTTACCGCGGTGCCCGCAATCAGCGCCGGCACGAACCACAGCATGTAGTGCTCCTGGTGCATCAGCACCACCTCTGCCGCCACCGTGCCCGCGACCGCGCCGATCGCGAGCAGGAGCCCGAGCGGCCTGTGGCGCCCACGTGCGAGCGCAGCCAGCGCGACGACGCCCGCGCCCACCATCGCGCCGGTCCCCGGGGCGAGGCCCGAGACGTAATAGGGATGCACGATGCCGTTTGAGCTGCTCAGCACGATCGCCTCCACCACGAACCAGCCGCCGAGCACCAGCAGCGTGGCCAGACGCGGGTCGCCGCCGCCGTCCGCGCGCCACCTGCGGGCGCCCTCGCGCAGGCCGCGTGCGCCGCGCGGCACGCGCTCGAGCACGACCACCGCGGCCAGCGCGAGCAGGCCGAACAGCGCGAACGGCAGCATCCAGCCACCCTGGTCGCCGAGGCCTCTGCCGAACAGTCGCAACGCGCCGGGCGGGCCGCCGAACGGGATCGGGTTGCGTTCGCGGACCGTGCCCGCGCCCGGACGGCCGCGCGCGGGCACCGGTGGAGGCTTCGAACTCGACCCCGCCGCCGGGACCCGGTCCGTGCGGCCGACCGACCCGCTCGCGGGGGAGCGCAGCAGCTGCGAGCGCGGCACGTACGCGCCGGGCACCACCTTCACCGTCCCCGGCCCGCCGGGCTGGCCTCCCACGCGCCCGAAGCCGTTGTAGTCGAACGTGAGCCCGAGCTCGGAGTTGTCCGTGGAGCTGCCGACGTACGGGCGCTCCGATGCGGGCGTGAGTTCCACGACCGCGATCCACGCGGATGAGACGGCGATCATCACCGCGCCCGCGACCATCAGCCGCAGGACCCGTCGCGCCAACGTGAGCGGCGCGCACACGACGTACGCGAGCGCGATCCCCGGAACGACCAGGTAGGCCGCGAGCGTCTTCGTGTTGAACGCGAGACCGATCAGCAACGCGCAGCCGAGCAGCGCCCGCCAGCCGCCCGTTTCGCTCGCACGCAGCGCGGCGCCACAGGCGAGCACGAGCGTCAGCAGTAGCAGCGGATCGACGCCGTTGTCGCGTGAGACGGCGACGTAGCAGGGGAACACCGCGAGCGCCAGCGCGCCCGCGAAAGCCGCGGGCGTCCCCAGGCGCCGTGCGAGCAGCACGTAGAGGATCGCGACCGCGAGCACCCCCGCGATCGCCTCGGGCAGAAGCAGGCTGAGCGGCGTGAACCCGAACAGCCCTGCGCTGAGCGCCTGCAGCCACACGCCCAGCGGCGGCTTGTCGATGCTGATCAGGCCGCCCGCGTCGAAGGACACGAACAGGAGGTTGTGCAGCGAGCGCAGCATTGACTTCACGCCGGCCGAGTAGAAGATGTTGGCGTAGCCGTTCTGCGACAGCTTCACCGTGTTCAGCACCGCCGACGTCGCGACCGCGACCGCGAGACCCGCCAGGCGCCACGCTCGCTCCCGGTCGCCCGCCGCGGTGCCGCGCGCCGTCCGCGGCATCCGCCACGGTGCGCGCCGCGGCGCCTCGGAGGCACCGCCGCGCCCGACGCGCGCGCCGGCGGGCGAGCGCTCCGCGATCGCGCCGTCCTCGGCGAGGCTCATCCGCGACGCGGACCCGCGAACATGCTCATCGCGCGAGCGCTCCGAGGAGGCGCTCGAGGTCGCGCTCGTCGTTCCACGCGCCCACGGACGCGCGCAGCCACGGGCGGCCGGGGATGTCGCGCAGCAGCACCCCCGCCTGCGCCAGGCGCGCGCGCTCCGCGGGCGGGTCCTCGCTCGGGAACGAGACAAGCGTGGTGTCACCGCGCGCAGCCGGCTCGCGGCCGCGCTCGGCGAGCATCTCCGCCAGGCGCGACGCGAGCGCGCGCGCGCGCTCGTACACGTGCTGCCAGCCCGCCCGCTCGAGGATCTCGATGGCGGCGAGCGCCGTCGCCAGCGCCTCCGCGCTCAGCGAGAGCGTGTCCAGCCGGCGTCCGTCGGGGTGCAGGCGCGCCGCCGCGCCCGCGTTCGGGTCCGCGAGGTTGGCGTAGCCGCGGCGCGACACCGCCAGGCGCTCGCGCAGCTGCGGACTCGTGTAGAGCATGCCGGTCCCGTCCGGCCCGCACAGCCACTTCTGCCCCGCCGCGGCATACGCGTCGCAGCCGAGCTCGCGCATGTCCAGCGCCACCGCGCCCGCGCCCTGCGCGCCGTCGAGCAACACCGGAACGTCCAAATCGCGCAGCTCCCCGGGCGCCAGCAGGCCGCTCATCCAGCCAACGTGGCAGCACGCGACGAGGCGCGTGCGCGGGCCGACCTCCTCGGCGATGCGCTGCAGCGGCACTTCGCGGATCTGCACCCCGTGCAGCTCGCTCGCCGCGCCCAGCGCACCGAGCAGGCCCGGATGCTCCTCGTCGCTGGTGAGGATCTCCGCGCCGCGCTCGAGCTGCAGGCCGCCGATCGTCTGCGCGATCCCCTCGGTGGTGCACGTGCTGAGCGAGACGTCCTGCGGCTCGCAGCCGAGCACCGTCGCATAGGCGCCGCGCAGGCGCTCCCCGAGCTCGGCGCGACGCTGGAAGTGCGCCTGCGTGCGACCCTCGTGCAGCTCGCGCTCGAGCTCCTCGGTGCCCGCGCGCACCGCACGTGCGGGCAATGGGCCGTCAGTGCCCGCGTTGAGGTACGCGTGCCGCTCGAGGACCGGGAACTCACCGCGCAGGCCGGAGGCATCCACCAGCGATCGAGAATAGCCGTCGCCCACCCCGTCAGCGCTCGATGCGCCCCCGCAGCGCGGCGCCGCGCGAACGGATATAAGACCGACACTGCCGGGTGTCCGGACCGACACTGCCGGGTGTCCGGACCGACACTGCCGGGTGTCCGGACCGGCGCTGCCGGGTGTCTTTTCCCAGGAGGGGCTTGTGGCGGGCGCAACCGAAGGCGAGCAGCAGCCCCTCTGGGAGCCTTCCGCGCAGGCGCGTGACAGCGCCGAGCTGGCGCGCTTCATGCGCTGGGCGGGCGCACGCCACGGCCTGCACTTCGAGGACTACGGGGAGTGCTGGCGCTGGTCGGTGGACTCGCTCGAGGACTTCTGGGCGGACATCTGGGAGTTCTGCGGCGTGCGCCACTCAAAGCCCTATCGGCGCGTGCTCGCCTCGCGCGAGATGCCCGGCGCGCGCTGGTTCGAGGGCGCCGAGCTGAACTACGCCGAGAACCTTCTGCTCGGCCCGCAGGACGCGTCCTCCGCGCGCCCGGAGCGCGCCGATGAGGTTGCGGTCCTGCACACCTCCGAGCTGCGGGAGCTGACGGAGCTCACCTGGTCGCAGCTCAGCCGCGAAGTCGCCGCCGCCGCGGCCGGCCTGCGCGGGCTCGGCGTGCAGCGCGGGGACCGCGTCGTCGCCTACATGCCCAACGTCGCAGAGACGGTCGTCGCGCTGCTCGCCGTCGCGAGCATCGGCGCGATCTGGTCGAGCGCCGCCCCCGAGTTCGGCGCGCGCAGCGTGATCGACCGCTTCGCGCAGATCGAGCCCAAGGTGCTGCTCGCGGTGGACGGCTACAGGCACGGCGGCAAGGACTTCGACCGCAGCGCCGCGGTCGCGGACATCCGCGCCGAGCTCCCGACGGTGCAGCACGTCGTGATCCTCGACTACCTCTCGCGCCGCGACCCCGTCGCCTTGGATCGCCCGCCCGACACGATCGGCTGGGAGGAGCTGCTCGCGCGCGGCGAGGGCGCGGAGCTCGTCTTCGAGCAGGTCCCGTTCGAGCACCCGCTGTGGGTGCTCTACTCCTCCGGCACCACGGGGCTGCCGAAGGCGATCGTGCACAGCCACGGCGGCATCCTCGTGGAGCAGCTCAAGAAGCGCATGCACCTCGACCTGCGCCGCGGCGACCGCATGCTGTGGTTCACCACGACCGGCTGGATGATGTGGAACTTCCTCGTCGGCGCGCTGCTCAGCGAAGCGGCGATCGTGCTCTATGACGGGAGCCCCGCGCATCCCGACCTCGGCGTGCTGTGGGACCTCGCCGCGCGCGCGCGCGTCAGCTGCATGGGTGTGAGCGCGGGGCTCCTGTGGAACACCGAGAAGGCTGGGGTGAGTCCCGCGCGCGACTACGACCTCAGCGCGCTGCGCGCGGTCGGATCGACGGGCTCGCCGCTCGCGCCGGAGAGCTTCCGCTGGGTCTATGAGCGTGTCGGCTCGGACATCTGGCTGTTCTCCACCAGCGGCGGCACCGACGTCTGCACGGCGTTCGTCGGGGGCTGCCCGCTGCTGCCCGTGTACGAGGGCGAACTGCAGGCGCGCATGCTCGGCTGCGCCGTGCAGGCGTGGGACGAGCGGGGCCGCAGCGTGGTCGACGAGGTGGGCGAGCTGGTGATCACCGAGCCGATGCCCTCGATGCCGCTGTACTTCTGGGGCGATGAGAGCGGCGAGCGCCTGCGCGAGAGCTACTTCGCGATGTTCCCAGGCGTGTGGCGCCACGGCGACTGGATCCGCATCACCGCGCGCGGCGGCGCGTTCATCTACGGACGCTCGGACTCCACGATCAACCGCCAGGGCGTGCGCATGGGAACGAGCGAGATCTACCGCGCCGCGGGCGCCGTCCCCGAGGTGCTCGACGCGCTCGTCGTGGACGTGCCCGCGAAGGCCGGCGGCGGCGAGCTCACGATGCTGCTGTTCGTCGTGCTCGCGCCCGGCGTGGAGCTCGGGGAGGAGCTGAAGGCGCGCATCAAGCAGCGCATCCGCGAGGACTGCTCGCCGCGCCACGTGCCCAACGATGTCCTGCAGATAGGGGAGGTGCCGCGCACGCTCTCCGGCAAGGTGCTCGAGGTGCCCGTGAAGCGGATTCTGATGGGCGCGCCGGTGAGCGAGGCCGCGAGCGTGGACTCGCTCGTCAACCCCGCCGCGCTGGACTACTTCGTGGAGCTCGCCCGCACGCTACAGCCCGAGTGAGCGGCCCACGATCTCCTTCATGATCTCGTTGGTGCCGCCGTAGATGCGCGTCACGCGCGCATCCACGAAGGCGCGCGCGATCGGGTACTCGAGCATGTAGCCGTAGCCGCCGAACAGACCCAGGCAGCGGTCCACCACGCGCCCCTGAAGCTCCGTGGTCCACCACTTCGCCGCGGCCGCGTCCTCCGCGGTGAGCTCGCCCGCGTCGAGCGCGCGCGCGCAGCGGTCGATGTGCACGCGCGCGATGTCCACTTCGGTGCGCAGCTCGGCGAGCGCGAAGCGCGTGCTCTGGAAGGAGCCGATCGGCGTTCCGAAGGCGTGGCGCTCGCGGACGTACTCGAGCGTCCAGGACAGCGCCGCCTCGGCCGCAGCGACAGCGGAGGCCGCTATCGAGAGGCGCTCCTGGGGCAGGTTCGACACGAGGTAGACGAAGCCCCTGCCCTCCTCGCCCAGGAGGTTGCGCGCGGGCACGCGCACGTCGCTGAAGGACAGCTCGGCCGTGTCCTGCGCGTGCTGGCCGATCTTCTCCAGGTTGCGCCCGCGCTCGAAGCCCTCCATGCCGCGCTCGAGCACGAGCAGGCTGATGCCGCGGTGGCGCTCGGAGGGGTCGGTCTTCGCAGCCAGGATCACCAGGTCGGCGTTGATGCCGTTGGTGATGAACGTCTTGGAGCCGTTGACCACGTAGTCATCGCCGTCGCGGATCGCGCGCGTGCTCATCGCCGCGAGGTCCGAGCCGATGCCCGGCTCGGTCATCGCGAGGGCAGTGATCAGCTGCCCCGACGCGATCCCCCCGAGCCAGCGCTCGCGCTGGTGCGCGTCGCAGTAGCTCAGGAAGTACGGCAGGCAGATGTCGTTGTGCAGCGTGATGCCCAGCCCGAAGGAGCCGACGCCCGCCGCCTGGCACTCTTCGCCGACCACCATGTTGAAGCGGAAGTCCTGCGCACCCGCGCCGCCGTGCGCCTCTGGCGCCGCCATCGCGAGGAAGCCGCCCGCTCCCGCGCGGGCGAACACCTCGCGCGGCACGATGCCCGCGCGCTCCCAGTCTCCGTACCGGCCCTCCCCGCCGATCACCTCGCGCCCCAGGAACGTGCGGAAGCTCGCACGGAAGTCTTCGTGAACATCCTCGAACAGGTCGCGTCGCATGCTCGCGCGCCAACCCTACCGCGCGCCGCTCACGAGCCCGAGCCGGCGATCAGCGCCCCGCTCGCCCGCGCGAGCGACGCTCGCGCCGACCGGCTCGCGCGCGGCGGCTCGGAGCGGTAGCCGGGCTTCGCGAGCAGCAGCTGCACGTCGCGGATGCGCCGCTCGCGGAAGCCGCCCTCGCAGTAGCTCAGGTACAGCTCCCACAGTCTGCGGAAGCGCTCGTCGAAGCCGAGCTCGGGAAGACGCTCCGCGCCCGCGAGGAAGCGCTCGCGCCAGCGCTGGAGGGTGGTCGCGTAGTGCGCCGTGATGTCCTCCAGGTGCACCTCGCGCAGGTCCGTCGCGCGCGCGAGCGTCCGCGAGATCACCTCAAGCGAGGGCAGGCAGCCGCCCGGGAAGATGAACGTGTTCATGAAGCTGCGCGCCGCCTTTTCGACCTCGTAGGCGCGGTCGTCGATCACGATCGCCTGCAGCAGCATCGCGCCGTCGTGCGCGAGCAGCTCCGAGCAGCGCCGGAAGTACGTCGCGAAGTACTGCCAGCCGACCGCCTCGATCATCTCGATCGAGACCAGCTTGTCGTAGCTGCCGCGCAGCTCGCGGTAGTCCTCGAGCAGCACCTCCACGCGGTCGGAGAGTCCCGCCTCGTGCACGCGCCTGCACGCGTACGCATGCTGTTCTCGCGAGATCGTCGTCGTCGTGACACGGCAGCCGTGGTGCTTCGCCGCGTACAGCGCGAAGCCGCCCCACCCCGTGCCGATCTCGAGCACGTGCTCGCCCGGGCGCAGCTCGAGCTTTGCGCAGATCAGCTCGAGCTTGGCCAGCGAGGCCTGCTCGAGGCTCGCGCCCGGCGGCTCGAACACGGCGCACGAGTACATCATCGTGGGGTCCAGGAATAGCTCGAACAGCTCGTTGCCGAGGTCGTAGTGGGCCGCGATGCGCTCGCGCGCGCGCCGCGGCGTGTTGCGCGAGATGGAGCGCACCCCGCGCTGCAGCGGTCCGAGCACCGGCCCCAGCGCGCGGCGCACGCTGTCAAGCGCGTGCACGTTGCGCGCCGCGATGCGCGTCAGCACGACGAGATCGTCGCACTCCCACATGCCCTCCATGTAGGACTCGCCCAGGCCCACGCTGCCGCGCATCAGCTCGCGATAGAAGCGCGACGAGCGCACGTGGATCACCGTGCGCAGCGGGCGCTCCGGGTCGAGCACACCGACGCGCACGCTGCGCTTGCCCTCGCGCAGCTCGATCTCGCCGCCGCGGATGCGCGCCAGCACCGCCAGCACCGCGCCGCGCGCGAGCCGGTCGGCGAGGCCGCCGCCCCGCTCGTGCGCCGGCGCGGGCCCGGTCGCGGTCGCCTTCGCGCTGGACGAGCTCACGTCGGCGCCCCGTCGGCGCCCGGGTGGGGGAAGTAGCTCGCGCCGCGCATGCGCAGGCGCAGCGCGTGCGCGTAGATGCGCGCCACTACGCGCACGGTGATGAGCGGGTAGCGCACCAGCGCGCGCCGCAGCTCGCGCGGGCTGATCTCCCTGCGCGAGAGCGACAGCGTCGCATCGAAGTAGCGCTCTCCGTCGCGCGCCCCGCTGCGGCTACCGCGCGCGTCCGCCGGCGCGGGCGCGGCGTGCGAGGCGATGTGCACGGACAGCGTCTGTGCGGGCTCGCTCACCTGCCAGCGGTAGACGTGGTCCATGCCCATCAGCGGCGATACGTGTAGCTGCTTCTGGTGCTCACCGGTGAGGGTGCGCGTGCTGCCGTGCTCGGCCGCGTCGCGATCGCCGAGCACGTAGGTGTGGCGCTCGCCCCACGGCGTGTTCGTCACCTCCGCTGCGACCGCGCTCACGCGCTCACCGGCGCGGTCGAAGCAGTAGTAGAAGCTGACGGGGTTGAAGCAGTGCCCGAAGTAGCGCAGGTGGGTGAGCAGCGCGATCGGCCCCTCCGGCGCGACGCCGATCCGTTCGCGCACGAGCGCGCGAACGGAGTCCGCTAGCGGCTGCTCGGGGTCGCCGAGGTGGTCGCTTCGGCGGAACCATGCGGGCGCGGGCCCGCGTGCGGACCACAGCCGGCTGCCGTCGAACAGCGCGGGCAGCTCGTCGAGGTCGAGGTAGGCCATCAACAGCGGGTAGCGGAACTCGTCGTTCAGCGGGATGTGGCGGCGGTGGCGCACCGCGCCCTCGTACAGGCAGCTCCTCACGGTCGCGCGCCCCTCACAGCCGCACGCCGAAGGGCTCGCATGCGCGCATCGCGCTGCGCACTCCGTCCTCGTGGAAGCCGTAGCCCCAGTACGCGCCCGCGTAGTGCGTGCGGCTCGCGAGCGAGCTGATGCTCGCGTGCTGGGCCTGGGCGGCGATCGCGGCGGGCGTGAACACGGGGTGGGCGTAGTCGATCCTGCGGATGATCGTGCGCTCGTCGATCGCCTCGGTGCGGTTCAGCGTCACGCAGAAGTGCTCGCTCGCGCGCAGGCGCTGGAGGTGGTTCATGTAGTAGGTGACCGTGCTCAGCGGCTTGGGCTCGCGCAGCAGGTGGAAGTTCCACGCCGCGCGTGCGCTGCGCCGGCGCGGCAGCAGCGTGGCGTCGGTGTGCAGCACCGCCTCGTTGCGCTGGTAGGCGATCGCGCCGAGCAGCTCGTGCTCGCGCGCGGAGGCGTCGGCGAGCATCGCGAGCGCCTGATCGGAATGCGTCGCGATCACGACCTGCTCGAAGCGCTCGGTGCCCGATCCCTCCAGCGCGAGCTCCACGTGCCCGGGTGTCCGCACGATCGAGCGCACCGGCGTGTTCACGCGTATGCGCTCGCGGAACGGCGCCGTGAGGCTCTCCACGTAGCGCGCGGAGCCGCCGACGATCGTGGACCAACGCGGCCTGTTGCGGAAGCCGAGCATGCCGTGATTGGCGAAGAACTCGGCGAGGAAGCGCACGGGGAAGGACTGCATGCCGCGCGGGTCCGCCGACCACACCGCGGACACCTGCGGGACGATCAGCCGCTCCACGAACGCGCGCGAGAAGCGCTCGCGATCCAGGAAGTCGGCGAGCGACTCCGCGCCGTGGGCGGGGTCCTCCTCGGCGAGCACCGCGCGCAGCTCGCGGTTGAAGCGGAGCAGCTCGAGCACCATGCGCTGGAAGCTCACGCTGAGGATGTTGCGCGGCTGGCAGTAGAGCCCGCGCGGGGTGCCGCTGTACTCGAAGTCCTCGTCCTCCGCCTTCACCGAGAAGCTCATGTTGGTCGCCTGCCTGGCGACGCCGAGACGGTCGAGCAGGCGCGTGAAGTTCGGGTAGTTGCGGTCGTTCATGACGATGAAGCCGGTATCGACCCAGTGCGTCTCCTCGGCGGTGTCGACCCGGACGGTGTTGGTGTGACCGCCGACGTAGCCGGCGGCCTCGAACAGCATGATCTCGTGCTCGCGATGCAGCAGGTGCGCGGCCACCAGCCCCGAGATACCTGCGCCCACGATCGCGACCCGCATCAGCGTCGCGCGCCTGCGGTCGGCTCGCAAGCCCGCGCGCGCACGGCTGCGCCGAGGGCGAGCGCGGTGCGCGCGGGCGGGGTGGGTGATGCGCTCGGCATGTGGCTAGCTTAGGTACGGACGGGCCCCGCGCGCGGATCAGCTTGCGGCGGGCAGGGAGGAGTGAGGGGCGCACGCGTCGAACAAGTGCGCCGATGAAGCGAGCCGCGACCAAGTCGGCCGATCTGCTCCCCGCCAACGGGACCAGTGAGCACCAGAGCCTGTCGAAGTACATCCAGGCGCGCTTCGACGAGTGCTCGCGCTCGCAGAAGGACGTCGCGCAGTACATCGTCGATCATCTCGACGAGGCCGCCTTCCAGACCGCCGAGGAGCTCGCGCGCCGCGCGAACACGTCGAGCTCCACCGTGGTGCGCTTCTCGCAGGCGCTCGGCTTCGAGGGCTTCCCCGAGCTGCAGGCCGCCGCGCGCGAGGAATACAGGCGCGTCAACGCGAAGGCCGCACAGGAGGGCTCCGCGCCGAGTTCCGCGCCGCTGTTCTCACTCGACCAGAACGAGTTCGAGGCCGCGCTCGCCGCGGACCACCTGAACCTAGAGGAGACCGCGCGCAAGGTCTCGCGCACCTCGGTGGAGGCGCTGATCGACGCGATCGTCGCAGCGGAGAGGGTGCTCGTCGCGGGAACCGACCAGATGGCGTTCTTCGCGAGCTACCTGCGGCACCTGCTGATGCTCCTCGACCTCCGCGTCGAGGTCGTCGCGAGCCCCTCGCAGGAGGCGCTCAGCCGGCTCGGGCGCATCGACTCGGGCACGCTCGTGATCGGGCTCTCCGCCGGGCGCCCGCACCCGCTCGTGGTGAGGGCGATGAAGCTCGCGCGCCACCGCCAGGCGCGCACCGCGGCGATCACCGACGCGACCCTCTCGGAGGTCGCCAAGCTCGCGCAGATCAAGCTCTACTACTCCTCCAACAGCCCCGCCTACGTGCGCTCGCACGCGGCGCTGCTGAGCATCATCCAGGCGCTGTCCTACGGCGTCTACGCGCAGGACAGCGCGCAGTACGACGACCGCATCAGGGCCTTCCGGCTGAAGTAGCGCACCGCGGGGTCGCGCCGCGGGACCGGCGTGGCGCGGTGTCGGCACGCGCCGAGCGGGCAACGCCGCGGGCGCCTGTCAAAATAGGCACTGATGCACGACGAGGCGACATTCCGCGTGAAGGCCGGCCTGGCGGAGATGCTGAAGGGCGGCGTGATCATGGATGTGGTCGACGCCGAGCAGGCCGCGATCGCGGAGGACGCAGGCGCGGCCGCTGTGATGGCGCTGGAGCGCGTGCCCGCGGACATCCGCCGCGACGGCGGCGTGGCGCGGATGTCGGACCCGGAGATGATCGCGGGCATCCAGGCCGCTGTGAGCATCCCGGTGATGGCCAAGGCGCGCATCGGCCACTTCATGGAGGCGCGCGTGCTCGAGGCGCTGGAGGTCGATTACATCGACGAGTCGGAGGTGCTCACGCCGGCTGATGAGGCCAACCACATCGACAAGCGCGATTTCAAGGTGCCGTTCGTGTGCGGCGCAACCAACCTCGGCGAGGCGCTGAGGCGCATCGGCGAGGGTGCCGCGATGATCCGCTCCAAGGGCGAGGCGGGAACGGGCGACATTGTGGAGGCGGTGCGCCACATGCGACAGATCAGGGGCCAGATCCGCCGCCTGGCGACGCTCGGCGAGGATGAGCTCGCGAGCGCGGCGAAGGAGCTGTCCGCGCCGCTCGAGCTCGTGCGCGAGGTCGCGCGCGAGGGCTGCCTGCCGGTGGTGCTGTTCTGCGCCGGCGGCATCGCGACGCCGGCCGATGCGGCCCTGATGATGGCGCTCGGCGCGGAGGGCGTGTTCGTGGGCTCGGGCATCTTCAAGTCCGAGGACCCGCCGACGCGCGCGCGGGCGATCGTCGAGGCGACGACCCACTGGCAGGACCCGGAGCGGGTGGCGCATGCCTCGCGCGGCCTGGGCACCGCGATGAGCAGCCTCGAGAGCTCCAAGCTCGAGAGCGAGCAGTTGCTCGCGCAGCGCGGCTGGTAGCGGTCGAGCCCGAGGGCGCCGCGGGCGGGTCGCGTCGGGGCGCTGGGATGACGAGCGAGCGCCCATTGATCGGCGTGCTGGCGCTGCAGGGAGGCTTTCATGCGCACGAGCGCGTGCTCGCGCGCCTGGGAGCACGCACGCGCGAGGTGCGCGTGCCCGCCGAGCTCGAGGGGCTCGACGGCCTCGTGATCCCGGGAGGGGAGTCCACCACGATCACGCTCGGCGTGGAACGAGAGGGCCTCGCGGCGCCGCTGCGCGAGCTCGCCGCGCGGGGCCTGCCGATGCTGGGCTCTTGCGCGGGGATGATCATGCTCGATCGCGCGCACCTCGCCGTGATGGACATCGGCGCGCGGCGCAACGCGTTCGGGCGCCAGGTGAGGAGCTTCGAGGCGGACGTCGAGGTGGCGGGTCTGCAGGGCGGGCCGCTGCGCGCGATCTTCATCCGCGCGCCGTGGATCGAGCAGGCGGGCCCGGCGGTGCAGATCCTCGCGCGCCTGGACGGGCATGCGGTGGCCGCGCGCGAGCGGGCGCTGCTCGCGGTGGCGTTCCACGCGGAGCTCGGCAGCGATGACCGCCTGCACCGGCTGTTCCTCGAGCAGCTCGTCGGCGCGCCCGCGCAGCCGGTCTGACGGGGCCGGCGGCGGCCGTCAGGCGGCGCTGAAGTACACGACGGTGCCTGCGGCGCCGACGCCGTCGCGCTCCTCTTCCACGACGGCGCCGTCGCGCAGCAGCAGGTCCACATGCCCGAGCACCTCCGAGAGCGTGAGGTAGGCCTGCGTGACGGCGACGTTGCCCCACAGCTCATGCGCGATCTCGTGCGCGCTGCGCGGGCTCTCGCTGATCAGGCGACGGATGCGCTCGGCGCGCCGGCGGTGCATGCGGAAGCGCTCGTCGATCAGCGCGACGTGGTCTGCAATCGGCTCGCCGTGACCGCTGAGCGTGAGCGCGAGGTCCATCGAGCGGGTCTTCTGCAGCGAGTCGATGTAGGTGATCAGCGCCTGCGGTCGCGGGCCTCGGTAGTCGGCGCCCGCGCCGAGCGGGCGCGCCAGCAGCGGATTGGAGGAGATGTGCGCGATGAGATGGTCGGCGGCGAGCAGGATGCGGCGCTGCTCGTCCAGGAACACCGTGTCAGAGGGGCTGTGGCCGGGGCGGTGAAGGACCCTCAGCGTGCGATCGCGCAGCACCACCTCGCCGCCGTGCAGCAGCGGACGCGTCACCTGCACGGCTGCGCCCCAGCCGCGGAAGCTCGCCGAGACCGAGCGCAGCGCGGCGACGACTTCGGGCGGGATGCCGTGGCGCAGCATCAGCTCCGCCGCGAAGCGATCGTCGAGGTTGGTCTCGACGCCGAAGCTCTCGAGCAGCGGCGCGAGCGCCGCGAGCGCTGCGACCTCGGCGCCGGAGCGCCGCGCGAGGATCGAGGCGAGGCCGAAGTGATCGATGTGCTGGTGGCTGATGATCAGCAGCTCGATGTCCTCGACCCTGTGCCCGAGCGCGGCGAGCGCCGTCTCGAGCTCGTCCAGCGCCTTCGCGGAGTTGGGCCCGGAGTCCACGAGCGTGAGCGGCGAGTCCTCGATCAGGTAGGCGTTCACGCGCCCGACCATGAACGGGGTGGGGATCGCGAGGCGGTGGATTCCCTGCTGCGCGGCGAGCGCGAGCTGCTCGCGCGCCCGCTCCTGCGCGGCGCCTTCAGGGTCGCCGGCGACGGGCGCGGACGCCTCGGGGTCGCCCTCGTCGCTCACGATAGGGCCGGCGCAGCCCGGTCGGCGCGGCCGGCCGGCCCGTCCTCGGAGCGGATCAGCGCGAGCACCTCGTCACGTCGGCGCACCATGTCCTCGTGCGAGACGAGCGACTCCAGGCAGAGCCGCAGCAGCGGCTCGGTGTTCGAAGCGCGCACGTTGAAGTGCCAGTCCTCGTAGTCGATGGAGATCCCGTCGAGGCGCTGCTGGCGGGCGTCGGAGTAGCGCTCGGCGAGCTCCTCGATCTTCGCGGAGGGGTCCGCGACCTGCGAGTTGACCTCACCGCTGATGAAGTAGCGCGAGCGGTAGGGGGCGAGCAGCTCCGACAGCGGCTTCTGCTCGCGGCAGAGCAGCTCGAGCGTCAGCAGCGCGGGGATCGTGCCGGAGTCCGCGCAGTAGAAGTCGCGGAAGTAGTAGTGCCCGGAGACCTCGCCGCCGAACAGCGAGCCCTCCTTGCGCATGCGCGTCTTGAAGAAGGCGTGTCCGACGCGGTTGACATAGGGGCTTCCGCCTGCGGCGGCGACCGTGTCGGGGACGGCGCGCGAGGCGCGCACGTCGTAAAGGATCGCCTCGCCGGGGTGCTTGCCGAGCAGCGAGGCGGCGAGCAGCGCGGTGAGGAAGTCGCCGTCGACGAACGCGCCGCTGTCGTCGATGAAGAAGCAGCGGTCGCCGTCACCGTCCCATGCGATCCCGAGGTCCGCGCCGCTGGAGCGCACCCTCTCGACGATGAAGCGGCGGTTGCCCTCGAGCAGCGGGTTGGGTTCATGGTCGGGGAAGCTGCCGTCGGGCGTCCAGAAGTTCTCGAGCAGCTCGAGCTGCAGGCCCTCGAGCAGCGGCCCGACCATCGGACCGGCCATGCCGTTGGCGCCGTCGAGCACGACCTTGAGCGGGCGCCCGCGAAGCGGGCGGATGGCGTGCGGGTCGATGAAACGCAGCGCAGCCGCCTGGAATTCGCCGTAGATGTCGAGCTCCTCCAACGAGCCGCGCGGACCTCCTGCGGGCTCCGCGCCGCCACGCTCGATCACCCGCCGGATGTCTTCGATGCCGGAGTCTCCTGACAGCGCCAGCGCGCCCTCGCGCACGAGCTTCGCGCCGGTGTACGCCCTGGGGTTGTGCGAGGCGGTGCACATCAGCCCGCCGTCGAGGCCTCGCGAGCCGACGAGCCAGTAGAGCATCTCGCTGCCGACCTGCCCGATGTCGAGGACGTCGGCTCCGACCGACAGCAGGCCCTCGCGGTAGCGCGCGGCGAGCTCGGGTGCGCTCAGGCGCATGTCGCGTCCGAGTCCCACGCGCAGCTCGCCGATCGCCTTGCCGGCCAGGCCGGACAGCACGACGGCGAAGGCGCGCCCGATCCGCTCTGCGAGATCGCCGTCGATCTGCGCGCCGTAGATGCCACGGATGTCGTAGGCCTTGAAGATCTCCTTGGGCGGCGTTGCGCTCATCGGCTCATCTGCGCGCGCATCCTATGCGGCCGCCGATCGACGGGCCGATCAAGGCCCGGCACGCGCGTCCGGACGCGCGGCTCGTAGACTTCCCCGCATGTCCGGACATTCCAAGTGGGCGAGCATCAAGCACAAGAAGGCGGTCGTGGACTCCCGCCGCGGCGCGCAGTTCTCCAAGCTCTCGCGAGCGATAACCGTCGCCGCGCGCGACGGCGGGCCCGATCCCGACGCCAACGCGACGCTCGAGAACGCGGTGCGCAAGGCCAAGGAAGCGTCGATGCCGAAGGACAACATCGAGCGCGCGATCGCCAAGGGCGCGGGCGCGGGAGGCGAGGCGGACGGCATCGAGAGCGTGCTGTACGAGGGCTACGGTCCCGGCGGCGTGGCGCTGCTGGTGGAGGCGCTGACCGAGAACCGCAACCGCACCGGCGCGGACGTGCGCCACATCTTCTCCAAGAACGGCGGCAGCCTCGGCGAGCCGGGGTCGGTCGCGTATCTGTTCGACAAGAAGGGCACGATCGTGATCGACGGCTCGCGCTACTCCGAAGACGATCTGATGGTCGCGATCGAAGCGGGCGCGGAGGACGTGAGCGCCGACGAGGACGTCCTTGAGGTGGTCACCGAGCCGGCCGAGTTCACGCGCGTCAGGCACGCGCTCGAGCAGGCGGGAGTGGAGATGGACAGCGCCGAGATGGCATACCGGCCCTCGAGCCTCGTGCCCGTCGACGAGGAGCACGCGCGCAAGCTGATGCGCCTGATTGAGGCGCTGGAGGACAACGACGACGTGAGCGCGGTGCACGCGAACTTCGACGTCTCCGCCGACGTCCTCGAGCGTGTCGCGGGCTGATCGCGCTGCGCCGGCCGGGTGCTCCGCGGCCGCCGCGTCGTGAGCGCGCGCCGTCCGCCGGTCGTGATCCTGTGCGGCGGGCGCGGCACGCGCCTGCACGAGGGCTCTCGTGCGCCGGCAGGCGGGGTCGAGCTGCCGAAGCCGCTGGTGGAGATCGGCGGCAAGCCGATCGTGTGGCACGTGGTGATGCTCTACGCGGCGCAGGGCTTCACGCGCTTCGTGCTCGCGACGGGCTTCGGCAGCGTTCACGTCGACTCCTTCGTCGCGGGCGAGCGCTGGCCGGCGCGCGTGAGCGTGACGTGCATCGACACGGGGGAGGACACGCAGACGGGCGGCAGGGTCGGGCAGGTGCGCGAGCACCTCTCGCAGGACGAGCGTATATGCGTGACCTACTGCGACGGGCTGGCGGACGTCGACCTGCAGGAGCTGCTCGCCTTCCACGAGTGCCACGGCGCACTGGCGACCGTCACGGTGGTGCGCCCGCAGCTGCAGTTCGGCGTGGCGGAGCTAGCGCGGGACGGACGCGTGGTCGGATTCCGCGAGAAGCCGCGCAGCGAGCACTGGGTCAACGGCGGCTTCTTCTGCTTCGAGCAGGCCGCACTCGAGGGCATGCGCGAGGACAGCGTGCTCGAGCGCGCGCCGCTGGAGCTCCTCGCGGCGGCGGGCGAGCTGCGCGCGCACCGTCATACGGGCTTCTGGCGCTGCATGGACACCTACAAGGACGCCGTCGCGCTGAACGAGCTGTGGGGCACCGGGCGGGCGCCGTGGAAGCTATGGGAGCCGATCGACGCGCCGCCCGCATCGCCGCCGGCACGCCCGCGGGACCCCGTCGGCGCGGCCGCGCTCGAGCACTAAGCAGTGGGCGCGCGCACCCTGAAGAGCGCCACCGGCTCGCGTACGCCGCGCAGCCGGCGCTCGCCCGCGAAGGAGTAGCGGTAGGACGCCGGCGCGGCGTCGCGCAGGCGGCGCTCGATCAGCAGGCTCCCGGGCCGCGCGACGGAGGTGATGCGGCTTGCGAGGTTCACGGGCCTGCCGAACCAGTCGCCGGCGCGCGGCAGCGCCATCCCGCTGGCGGCACCGGCGCGCAGCTGCGGGAAGTCCTCGCCCTCGCTCTCGGCCGCCTCGATCAGCTCGAGGGCGGCGTCCAGCAGCGGCTCGGGCGTCGGCGCGGCGAGCATCGCGGCGTCGCCGATCGTCTTGACGAGGCGCACCGGAGATCTCGCGACCTCGGCCGCGAGCGTTTCCAGGCGCGCGGCCAGCCGGCCGAGCTCGTCGGGCGCGACGTCCTCGCCGAGGCGCGTGAAGCCGACGAGGTCGGCGAAGCACACGCTCACCTCGCGTGAGCCCGGCAGGTGCCCCTCGGTGCGCTCCACGGCACTGATGACCTCGCCCTCGGTGGCGCGGCGCAGGTGCGACGCGAGCACGTTGCCGACGAGCGGGTTCACGAGCGGGTAGAGCTCCGACACGGCCTCGGCGTAGTGCAGCGCCAGCTCGTGCTCGCTCATGCCGGGGCGCAGCACGAGCTTCAGCGGCAGCGCGCGCATCGTGTCGGCGGCCTGCGAGAGCCCGCGGCCGAGCACGCGAAGCAGTTCGAGCATGTCCTCGTCGCTGACGCCGGCCTCCTGCGCGACCCTGCTGCGCCGCGCACCCTCGAGGCC
>Ga0209698_10001579_pt1 | contig 26186 bp, 20 predicted proteins | sample LitLauG_LLR_2012_FD_187203 | JGI IMG/M metagenome (GOLD analysis project Ga0209698, IMG submission 187203) | Freshwater sediment microbial communities from Pennsylvania, USA - Little Laurel Run_MetaG_LLR_2012 (SPAdes) (version 2) | ecosystem: Environmental > Aquatic > Freshwater > Creek >... | reverse complement strand
CGCCGACAGCATGTCGTTGAATGCCGTCACGATGCCCAGGTTCGGCGCCACGACGGCCTTGATCGCCAGCTTGTCGGCGGCGCCGCTGGCGGCAAAGCCGTGCGCCAGGTTTCCGCAGCTGAGCGAGCCGCGGGCGGGCCCGCTGCGGCGCGAATGCTCGATCTTCTCCAGGTAAGCGGCCCGCGTGGCGGCGCTGCGCTGACGGATGCGTTCGGTAACGGCGGCAATGCGGGGGTCGGTCGTCATGGGGCTTCCTTCACGACTAGGGGCACCAGTGCACATCGAGGCGGCACGCGCCGGTGCGGATGGCCGCGCTCACCGGAAGTGTCAGCGGGTCACCGTCCTGCACGGCGCGTTCGTAGACGCTGCGCTTGTGGGCGCCGCGGATCAGCAGCAGGCGCCGCGCTGCCGGCGCCCAGCCCGCCGGAGTGAGCGTGATGCGCGCGGGCCAGGCGCCGGCACCGGGGCAGCCCGCCGCATCGAAGGCGCGATACGGTTCGGGGGCGGCCAGCGCTGCGGGGAGGTCGGGGCTGCCCGGGAAAAGCGAGGCCGTATGGCCGTCGTCGCCCATGCCCAGCAGCACAAGGCTAAATGCCGAAGCGGCGATGGCCGTGGCGTAATGCGCGTTGGCATCGGCAACTGCCGCAGCGCGGCTGACGTGGAACTGGGTCAGCGGCCAGAAGGCCGGTGCGCCGGATTCGCCTGCACGAAGGGTCTCGCGCAGCATGCGCGCATTGCTGCCGGCATCCTCGGGCGCCACCCAGCGGTCGTCGACCAGTGCGAGGGTGATGCCGGACCAGTCCCTCAGCCGCTCACGCAGCGCGCGGTACACCGGAACCGGCGTGCTGCCGCCGGACAGCAAGGCCAAGGCGCGCGAGGATTGCGCGCGATCTCGTTCCAGCGCATCGGCCACCACGCCGGCTACCGCCTGGACGAGCGCGGTTTCATCGGCATGCGCATGAAACGCCGGCGCGGACGCAGCGCGGACAGGCTCAGGAAGATCGGGGGTCAATGCCATGGCGTCATGCCTTGCATTCCTGATGGTTTTGCGACTTCACGTCGCGAGGTCCAGCATATCCCACATTGCTGCACCGCCGCGCCGCGCCCCCGCCTCAGCCACCCTTGCGTGCCGCGCCCTGCAGGTAGCCGGCCGCCTCGGCCGGACCCCATGATCCGGCCAGGTAGGGCAGTATGGGCGTACCGGCCAGGCGCCAGGCATCGGCCACGCTGTCGATCCAGGCCCACGCGGCCTCCACTTCGTCATTGCGCACGAACAGCGCCGTATTGCCGTTGAGCGCATCGAGCAGCAGGCGCTCATAGGCGATACGCCGGCGCGGACTTACCGGCATTGACAGGTCCAGTGGTAGCGGCTGCAGCTCGAGCCCGCCCCAGTCCGGTGCCGCCAGGCTGCTCATCAGCCCCAGCTCGATGTTCTCCTCGGGCTGCAAGCGAAAGACCATGCGGTTGGGCGTGGCTTTTCCCCGGCTGGGTTTCTCGAAAAGCCAGTGCGATACGTGGCGGAAGGTGATGACGATCTGCGTATAGCGCTCGGCGAGCCGCTTGCCCGTGCACAGGCGAAAGGGCACGCCCTCCCAGCGCCAGTTGTCGATGTAGGCGCGCAGCGCGACGAAGGTATCGGTGGGCGCGACGTTGTCGGGCTGCCGGAAGGCCGCCGCGGCCCGGCCGCTCACCACGCCGGCCTCGTAGCGGCCCCGCACCGAATCTGCGCTCGCCGCGGCGGCGCTCATGGGCCGCAGCGCCCGCAACACCTTGACCTTTTCATTGCGCACGGCGTCGGCATCGAGGGAGGCCGGCGGTTCCATGGCGATGAGGCACAGAAGCTGCAGGATATGGTTCTGCACCATGTCGCGCAGTGCGCCGTAGTCGGCGTAATACCCCTCGCGGCCGTCGACGCCGGCCGTCTCGGCCACCACGATGTCCACCGAATCGATCCACTGCCGGTTCCACACCGCCTCGAGCAGCGCATTGCCAAAGCGCAGCGCCAGCAGGTTCTGCACCGGTGCCTTGCCGAGGTAATGATCGATGCGGAAGACCCGGTCCTCGCTCACGCAGGCGCCGATGTCGGCAATGATGGCGCGCGCGCTGGCCAGATCGCGGCCGATGGGCTTTTCCAGGACCAGCCGCGACGGCGCCTCGAGCAGCCCGGCGGCCTTGAGGCCCTGGCTGATCGGCACGAACAGGCCGGGCGGAGTCGCCAGGAAGCTGACGCAGGGGGGACCGGCCAGATGTCCGAGCGCGGCGGCGATATGGGCCGGATCCGCCAGGTCGGCCGCGATGTATTGCGTGCGCGCCAGCAGTTCGGCAATCTCCGGCGCGCCGGCGTCGATGCCGGCCTTGGCGGCCATGGCCGTGCGCAGCGCCTCGCGGAATTCCTGATCCGTGTACGCGTGGCGCGCCACGGCGACGACGCGAAACGCCGGCGGCAGCAGCCGGTCGCGCAGCAGGTTGGCGAGCGATGGAAAAAGGTAGCGCTGGGTCAGGTCTCCCGTGGCGCCAAACAGCAGCAGTGTTTCATGCATGGTGCCAAGTTCCCCTATTTTCCAGCGATTTCCATGCCCCGATTGTAATTCGGTGCGCAGCAATACCGTCATTCGCCGGCACATCGTGCTCGAACGCGCGGGCGCAGCCCGTCGCGATCCGCATGCGTCGGTGCCATGCAAATGCGCGCCGTGCATTTTGCGTATCACCGACCTTCATGCGGGGCGGCGCATCGATCACAGGCAATGCCCAGGTCAGGCGTCGATGGGCATGGAGGTCCTAGCGTGTACGGGTGCTTGCGCCGGCGCGCGATGACCAACGATCATTGGCGCGGACGCGGTCGCGGTGGATCCGCGTCGCGTCGCCGGAAAACCAACATTGGAAAATGGGCATGCGGCTTAACGAATCCGAAGGCTTGGACTACGAAGAACGCCTCCGTGACATCCGGTCGCGGGTCGAGGACCTCGGCCGCGAGATCGTCGATTCCAGCCTTGGGGTTGTCATAGAGCGCGGACTGATGACGCCGACGCGTACCTCGCATACCGTGAAGCTGTTCAACGGCAGCAACTCGATCGCGGTGGTCTTGACCCGCGAGGAATTTCTCGACGAGTTCGGTCTTTTCGACCGTGCCGCCGTGCCGCGCCTGCGGTCCGCGATCGCCAAGCTGCGCGAGCGCTGAGCATCGTCCCGCCCCTGCCTGCTTTGCAGAGGGCGCGCGCCGATTTGATAGATTGCCGTCCACAAGACGGCACAATTTATCTGCGGCAAAAGAAATGCCCCCCGAAATAAAGTACACGGCATCCCCGCGTTCTCGCGTTGATCGCGTCCACGCGAACTGGCCCTGGCACTGGGGCGGCAGCGCTGCTCCGTGGCCGGCCGCGCGGCGTTGGCGTGGCGCCTGCCTGCTGGCACATGTGCTTGCTGCCGCGGCCGCGCCCTGTGCGGCGCCAGCCGCAATTGCGGATCCGACACCATCAGCGGCAATGATGACATCTCCCGCAACGATGACATCAGCGGCAAACCCGCCACCAGCGGCCGGGGCGGCGTCAGCGGCGCCGACAGCTCCGGTCTGCACCTGGCACGTCCGCCTCGTCTACCACTATCGCGAGGCCGGACCACAGGGCTCGCGCGATAAGCAGGTATTGCTCAACCTGGAAGCTCCCCTGCTCTGCACCGGATCCGGCGAGCAGTTGCATCTGGCGCCGGCCGGGCGCCCGCAAGTGCGTGGTCGTGCACATCTCACGGGCAGCGTGCCGCACCCCGGCGGTCCGCCGCAGCTGCGCGATACCTACGACAAGGCCCTGGCGTGGCCCGCCGCGAACGCGGCCGGCGCCTTGGCGGCTTCCATCGAGGTACCGGCGCCTTCCTTTGTCGGCGAAGGCTACGCCACCCAGGTCCTTGTCTCCGGCCTGGCGCTTGGAACGCAGCAAAGCGGCGTCGTCGATTTCGATGCGGCCGCGCGGCAGGCGGCCGCGGGCACGCAACGTGCGCCGCAAGCCGTCATCGACCCGGACCCTGCTCCCGACCGCCTGGATCTTGCGCTGTACTTCGATCCGCTCCCGGGAACCCCATCGGACCCGGCCGGCGCCATCGCCCAGGTGCCGCAGCGCTCGGCCGAAGCGCTCAAGGTTCCGGGCGGCGAGGCAGCCCTGGCGTTCAAGGGGCATCTGTATGGCGCCCAAACCCATGACAACGGCGACGGCAGTTTCAGCATCTGCTATCAGCGCAGTCTGGTTCTGCAGCCCGTTTCGCTCGATATTGATTTCTGCGGCTGGCTTACGCGGGCGGGCCAGGACTGGATTCCCGAGCACTTCCCGCAGTCCGATTGATGTGCGACGCCGTGCTCACCGGCGCGCGCGCAGGCCCGTGATATTGCCCGCAGGGCATAGTCCGCGTTTCGGCTGTTTCGTGCCATCGGCCTTGATCACGGTCGCGTCTCAGGGGGTTGTCGGGGCGGGAGCGCCCGCGCCTGTGCCGCGCTGCGCGGTCCAGCGGCGCACATTGTCGGCCCAGTTGTCGAGATAGGCAGCCATCTCCGCTTCCGACGCGAACGCCTCGGCGCCGATCGCGTTGACATTGTGGTCGCGCGACAGCAGCTGGAAGGGGTGGCGCAGGTCGGGCAGGTAGACCATGCGGATGGTGACCTGGATCTTGCGCAGTTGCACGGTTGCCTCTTCGAAGGAGGCGCGCGTCGCGGGCGAGAACGTGTAGTTGTGGACATTGACGTGGCCATTGGGGTCGACCGGCCGGTAGGAAGGCTCGCCGCGCTTGGGCGCGCGCAGGCGCGAGTACCACGAGAAGTCCGTGACGAAGTTGTCGCCCATGCAGGGCAGGGCGATCTGCACGTCGCCGGGCGCGCGCGAGCCGGTAACGCACAGTTCGCCGTCCATGATGCTGCCGTCGAGCGAATCCGGGCGGTTCTTGTGCTCGGATTGCTGGCCGCGCTCCTGCTGCAGGGTCAGCAGGGGCTTGTCCCGGTCGCGCAGCTTTGCCATCTCGGAGTCGCGCTGGCGGGCCTCCTCACGTGTCTCGGTCTTGAGGTTGTGATGTTCGGCGGCATCCAGGGCCTTCTTCTGCATGTCGCTTTGCAGTTCGGCCCACTGGCGCCGAAATTCTGCCGCGTCCCGCTCGGACATCTCGGGCCGCTGGGGCGCCGGCTTTTCTTCGGCGGGCGGCGGTGGCGGCTCGGCCGGCACCGGCGCTGCCTGCGGCGTGGGTACCGTGATGGTGTTGACCTCGGGCGTTATGGTGGGCGCGGGCGGCGGCTTTTGTGCCTTGCGCGGCCCGGCCTGCCGCGGTACCGCCGCGGTCATGGGCGGAAAATACTGGATGCCGAACGTCGCATCGGGTATGCCGGAGCGCGCCCACGGACTGTCAACATGGGTCTGCCGGATCCAGACCCAGATAAGCGCGGCCTGCACGAGTACGGCCAGCAGGGCGCCGGCGCTGCGCTCGCGCCGCCCCACCAGCTGAAATTTGTCCGCCACCGGGCGGGCAAGCAGGCTCCAATGGACCGCGCGGGCCCTGTCTACACCGTATTCCAAATCTCATCCTGGCAGCCGGAGCGGCGTTAACCTTCCGTGGTGCAGATCGGGCAATTTTCGTGCGGCCAAACCCGTTTATGGTGCCGCCGCAGGGGCAAGTCCCCGCGTGCTCGCCCCTGCGGACTTGCGTCGCACGCTGGTGTTGTCGAGAGGCGAGGATGCCATATTTGTGGCGGCCGGATAGGCGACCGTCTTCAGGGTCGGATGGATCGGCAGCGCCCGATCCCGGCGGCAATGACGCGCCCCGCGCGGCTCACTCATGCCATGGCGGCGCAGGCGCAGCGTTAGCGGAGACCGCATTTGCAGCCGATGCCGGGAACGTCGTGGCATGGCGCACGACCGGCGCAGTACGTGTTCCGCGCCGCCCCCGTCGCGCCATTTTGCGGCGGATCAAGCCGCGCCGGAACGTGCGTGCGGTTTCGCACAGACACCATTGCGCAGCAACGCAACCATGAGTCACTCGAAGGCACGCTGGCGCTGTCGTCCGTAACGCTCCGGCACACTCCATGACCCTAACGGCCGCACCCGCGTCGCGCGCATTGCCCGATCCTTCGCAGGTTCCGGCCGGTGTCGGCCAAAATCCGCTGAACCCGCGCGTGCTGCTGATCGGTGGCACGGACGAACTGCGCGTCTCGGTGCGCGACGCCCTGGCGCAAACCGGGCGCGACGCCTTCGACCTGGACTGCGTTGCCAGCCTTGCCGATGCGATGGAGCGGATCAGAAGTCCCGGAATCATGGTGCTGCTGGTCCACTTCACCTTGCCCGACAGCCAGGGCATCGCGACCCTGGAGCGCCTCATACTGGCGGCGCCGCAGTTGCCCATCGTGGTGCTGGGTGAGGAGGTTGGGAAGGAGTCCTTTGGCCAGGCGATCCGCAGCGGCGCCCAGGACTATCTCTCCAAGGGGCATTGGGACAGCTACACGCTGGCCCGCGCGCTCAACGGCGCGATCGGCCGCAAGGCGGTCGAGGACGCACTTTTCATCGAGAAGGAGCGCGCCCAGGTAACGCTCAATTCCATCGGCGACGCCGTGCTCAGCACCGACGCAAACGGCATCGTCAGCTACCTCAACAAGGTCGCCCAGGAGATGACCGGATGGGCGGGTGATGCGATCGGCCGGCCCATCGCCGAGGTCTTTCTCGTCCTCGATTCCCTGACGCGCACGGTGGTTCCCTCCCTGGTCGAGCGGGCGATGCAAAGCGACGCATCGCTGCGGCTGCCGGCCAACTGCGTCCTCGTGCGGCGCGATGGCACGGAGGTCGAGATCGAGGACTCGATCGCCCCCATCCACGACCGGCAGGGCCGCCTCACCGGGGTGGTGATCGTCTTTCACGACGTGACCGAGTCCCACCGCATGAGCCGGCGGATCAGCCACCTGGCACAGCACGATGGCCTCACCGACCTGCCCAATCGCCTGGTCTTTGGCACCCAGCTTGCCAGCGCCGTCGAACTGGCGCGCCGCCGCGGCGGCCAGCTGGCCGTGCTGTTCCTTGACCTGGACAACTTCAAGCACATCAACGATTCGCTGGGCCACACCGTGGGCGATGAACTGCTCAAGGCGATCGCCAAGCGGATCGGCGCCTGCGTGCGCACCTCCGACATGGTGTGCCGCCTCGGCGGCGACGAATTCGTCGCCCTGCTGCCGGAAATCCGCCAGGCGGAGGATGCCGCCCGTGTGGCCGAACACATGCTGGCCGACGTACGCCTGCCATTCACGTTCATCGGCCATGACCTGCACGTCAGCGTCAGCATCGGGATCAGCGTCTTCCCCGGCGACGGCGTGGATGCCGACATCCTCATGGCCAACGCCGACACTGCGATGTACCACGCCAAGTCCAGCGGACGCGACAACTACCAGTTCTTCAGCCAGCAGATGAAGCTGCGCGCGGTGGAGCGCCAGTCCATCGAGGAAGACCTGCGCCACGCGCTGGAGCGCGACGAGTTCCGGCTGGTGTTCCAACCCAAGGTGCACCTTGCCACCGGCCGCATCAGCGGCGCCGAGGCGCTGATCCGCTGGCAACACCCCGTCCGCGGGCTCATGGAGCCGATCGAGTTCATCCGCATTGCCGAGGAGTGCGGCCTGATCGTGCCGATCGGCCGCTGGGTGCTGCGCGAAGCCTGCGTCCAGGTTCGTGCCATCGTCGACGCCGGCCTTGCGCTGGACCAGGTGTCGGTGAACGTATCCGCGGCCGAATTCGAAAGTCGGGACTATGTCGGCCAGCTGGTGGCGGTACTGCGCGAAACCGGGCTCGATCCCCGGCGCCTGGAACTCGAACTCACCGAAAGCAGCCTCATGCGCCGCCCCGAAGCCAGCACGATGACGCTGCTGTCGCTGAGCGCCGCGGGGGTACGGCTTGCCGTCGACGATTTTGGCACCGGCTATTCAAGCCTGAGCTACCTCAAGCATTTCCCCATCGACACCCTGAAGATCGACCAGTCCTTCGTGCGCGATGTGGGCAGCAACGAGAACGACGCCGCCATCGTGTGCGCCATCCTGGCCATGGGCGGCAGCCTGCGCCAGCGGGTGGTCGCCGAAGGCGTGGAGACCCGCGAGCAGTACGACTTCCTCGTCGCGCACGGTTGCGCCGAGGCCCAGGGGTACTACTTCAGCCCGCCGGTTCCGGCCCCGGCACTGTCGGCGCTACTTGCCCTGGATCCGCCACACTGGGGTGAATAGGCCGCGTTGCCAGTCCGGTTCGGCGCGGTCGGATGCGCCCGGCTGGCATGCCGGCTCTGCGCCGTCCGCGCTGATATAAGATCTGCGCCTTCGCGCGCGGGCGCGGCACTCCGGCGGAGGCTATGGTGCGACGGGCAATAGGCGTGGCTGTGGCGGCATTCCTGGCGCTGTGCACCGGCATTGCTGCAGCCCAGGTGGTGCCGGGCAAGGACTACGTGGTGATCGACGGTTCGGCCGACCGGGGCCGTGGCGCCGCGCCGGCCGACCGTCCCGGGCCCGATCGCATCGAGGTCGTGGAGTTCTTCTCCTACGCCTGCCCGCATTGCGCCCACCTGGAACCGCAACTGGAAAAATGGCGCCGCAACCTGCCGGCCAACGTCGTCCTGCGCCGCGTGCCGGTCATCTTCGGGCGCGATGAATGGGACGTGCTCGCCCGCTTGTATTTCACGCTGGAGAGCGCCAGCCAGATCGATGCCCTGCATGGCAAGGTCTTCAGCGCGCTGCACGGCGAACACGTCAACCTGTTCACGCCCGATGCCGTGGCCGACTGGATGGCCCGGCAGGGCACGGACCGGCGCACCTTCCTCGACCGTTACAACTCCTTCTCGGTGCAGGTCCGGCTGCAGGGCGCCAATGCGCAGGCGCAGCAGGCCGGCATCGAGAGCGTGCCCAGCTTCGTCGTGGCCGGCCGTTACCGCACCGACCTGGACATGGCGCGCGACTACGGACGGCTGCTGGCGATCGTCGATGCGCTTATCGCCAAAGGCAACGCCGCCGGATCCGGCAAGCGCTAGCAGGTTTCGGTTTCCCGGCCTCAGAGGGGGGCGGAGCACCTAGCACGTCGGTCCAGCCACGGCGAGGCGGGTGTTGCAAAGGCGCTTCATCCCGGGAAATTTTCTGGAGGATTTGACCCTGCTGCGCTATCGTTGCCCGCTGAATCCGCAAAAGGCGGGCACCGGCGGGCCAAAATCCTGGTGCCCCGGTCAGTGCGCGGCAAAGGCGCCGCAGGGCTTGCCGGTAGCGGGCCATATCTAATAAATAGACAGACGGAAGGGGAAATCATGGTGTCCAAGCCGGGCGTTCTCGGGAAGGCTTTACTGTGCGGCCTTGCGGTGCTCGCCATCGGTGAGCGCAGCGCCAATGCGCAGACGGCAGGTGGCACGGCGGCCGGCGGCGAAAGCGCCGGCACCGCGGAACAGACGCTGGACACCATCGTCGTCACCGGTACGCGCCGCGTCGACCGCACGGTTGCCGATTCGCCGGTCGCCGTCGATGTCATCGACTCCATGGCCTTGAAGAACCAGGGCACCACTAACGAACTGGGCGCTGTCCTGAACAACCAGGTGCCGTCGTTCAATTTTCCGCGCCCGTCGCAGTCCGACGGCACCGACATGGTTCGCGTGGCCACGCTGCGCGGCCTGGGTCCGGACCAGACCCTGGTTCTCATCAACGGCAAGCGGCGGTTTTCCTCGGCCATCACCAACGACCAGTTCTCCATCGGCCAGGGCTCGTCGGGCGTCGACCTCAACGCCATTCCGGTTTCGGCGATCAAGCGCATCGAGGTCTTGCGCGATGGCGCTGCCGCCCAGTACGGATCGGACGCCATTGCCGGCGTGATCAACATCATCCTCAAGGACAATGCCGAGGGCGGTGAGGCCTCGGCAACCGCGGGCAAGTACTACACCACCATCAAGGGGGTTCCCAAGGTGACCGGCCTGCAGAGCGTGAATGGTCAACCGGTCGTCGACTTTGTCGACGGGTTCGGCACCAACGTCTTCAAGGCCAATACCTCGGGTGACCGCTCGGCCGCCGATGGCGCCACCTACAACCTCGGCGCCGACATCGGCCTGCCGCTGGGCGAGGCCGGTTTCGCCAACGTGGCGCTCGAGGTCGCGCACCGCAATGCCACCAACCGCTCCGGATACGAGCTTGGACAGAACTACAACTTTCTGGCCAATGGTGCGTTCGACCCGCGTGAACTTACCTTCAACCGCCTGGACGCGTCGAACGGCGACGGCATCGAGCAGGACCACAAGTTGTTCATCAACACCGGCTACAAGATTGACGCCAACACCAAGGTCTATCTTTATGCCAACGACAGCCGGCGGACGGGAACCGGGTACCAGTACTACCGGAACGCGAGCTCGGCGGGAGACAACGGCGGCCGGGCCTGCGACGTCAATCTGCCTGCCCTGCCCCCCATCCCAGGCTCGACCTCCCCGATCTGCCAGACGCTGCCCTTTTATCCGAACGGCTTCCTGCCGGTGATCAACAGCACGATCAACGACTACCAGGTCGTTGCCGGCGTGAAGGGGGATATCGCCACCTGGAACTACGATTTCTCGCTCAACGACGGCCACGACCGGTACGATTTTGGCACCGGCAATACCATCAACACGACCCTGGGCGAGGCGAGCCCGCGCTCGTTCTACGACGGCAGCCTGGCCTACGGCCAGATGATCGCCAATTTTGACGTGCAGCACGAATACTCATTTACCAGCACCATCCAGACGCTGTCGGTGGCGGCTGGGCTGGAGTACCGGCGCGAGCACTACACCATCACACCCGGCGAGCCCGACTCCTACGCGGCAGTCCAGGTGCCCCCGTTCTTCCCCCCCGGCGGCTCGCAGGCCTTTCCGGGCTATGCCAATGCCGAGAATCAATACCGTCACAATGCCGCGGCGTACATCGACCTGGACGCCGATGTCACCGACCGCTGGGAGCTTTCGGCGGCGGCGCGCGAGGAGAAATATTCCGACTTCGGTTCAAACACCAGCGGGAAGCTGGCCAGCCGCTACAAGCTGGCCGAGAGCGTGACCTGGCGCGGTGCCGTATCCACGGGCTTTCGGGCGCCGTCCCTCCAGCAGGAGTTCTACCAGACGCAGGCCTCGGTTTCGACCACCGGCGGCATTGTCCTGACCAACCTGCTGCCGGTATCCGATCCGGCGGCCCAGTTGCTGGGCGCCAAGCCCCTGAAGGCGGAGACTTCACACAACTTTTCCACGGGCGTGGTCTGGACGCCCCAGCCCCGGACCTCGGTCACGGTTGACGTTTACCGCATCGACATACTCAACCGTATCGCGCTTACCGACGCGCTCAACCCCAGCTACGTCCCGAGCATCGTTTCCATACTCCAGCAGAACGGCCACCCCAATGCAACGCAGGCGTTCTTCTTCGTGAATGGCTATGACTCGCGCACCCAGGGCATCGATCTGGTGGCAACCTCCGCCCTGCCCGGGCACCAGTACGGCAACTTCGACATCACCGGCAGCTACAACTACGGCACGAACGGCATCCGGCAGATCCGTGCCTACGCGCCGACCGGGCTGTCCCTGATCGGCCCCTACAGCCAGACCCTCTACACGACGGCCCAGCCCCGCGACAAGGCGGTCCTGTCACTTGACTGGAAGCGCAACACATCCGGCGCAACCTTGCGGACCACGCGATATGGCAGGGTCACTTCCGAAGACCAGAACGGCGGCGACTATGGATCGCAGACAGACAACGTCACACAGGGCGCCAAGTTCATCACGGACCTGGAGTACCGCTACGACGCCGCCAAGGGCCTGCAGCTTGCGATCGGCTCCAACAACATCTTCGATGTCTACCCCGACACCTATCCGACCAAGCGCTACGGCGCTTGCACCAACAACTCGCCCCAGGGTGTCTGCTCGACCGCGCTTTCGGGCGTTTACCCCTTCGGCGTGGTTTCGCCCTTCGGCGCCAACGGACGTTTCTTCTATGCGCGCGTGAACTACAGCTGGTAGCCGCAGCGGACGGCGCGCGGATGGACCGTCGCAAAGTCCTCAAGGCGCTGGCGGGCACCGGAATCCTGGGTGCGGCGGCACCGGCAGTGGCGCTGCCGGTGCTCTCGGCCGGCAACCGGGGGATGCGCTACGAGAAGGCGATCCGGCGCAACGGCTGGGTGGAGATCGATGCCGCCGCCTTCGAGCACAACATTTCGGAGCTCGAGCGCACGGTGGGTACCACGCCCATCTGCGTGGTGGTCAAGGCCGACGCCTATGGGCACGGCCTCGACCTTCTCATGCCCACCATCCTCAAGAAGCGCGTCCGCGTGCTGGGCATCGCGTCCAACGAGGAGGCACGGCTCGCCCGCGCCATGGGCTTCACGGGGCGCATCCTGCGCCTGCGCTCGGCCACGGGCGACGAAATGGAAGACGCGGTCGGCGACCACGTGGAAGAGCTCGTCGGCAACCCCGATTACGCAGCGGAACTCGACAAGATAGCCGTGCGCAAGGGTCTTCGCATCCGCAGCCACCTGATGCTCAATTCCGGGGGCATGAGCCGCAACGGACTGGAACTTGGCACCGAGTCCGGACGCGCCGCCGCCCGGGACATCGTCGGCCAGAAGCATCTGCAATTCGTGGCGGTGATGACCCACTTCCCGGTGGAAGAGGCGCAGGACGTGCGCGGCGGCCTAGAGCACTTTCACCGCGATTGCGACTGGTTGTTCGCGCAGACCGCATTGCGGCGCGACGGCCTGGCCCTGCACGTGGCCAACTCCTTCACCACCCTGAACGTTCCGGAAGCGCGCCTGGACATGGTGCGCTGTGGCGCCACGCTGTACGACGACCTTTACGGGGCGAACTTCAAGCAGGTGATGTCGCTGAAGTCGCGCATTGCCAGCATCAATCCCTATCCCCAGGGAAACACCGTCGCCTATGACCGGACGTATCGCCTCGAGCGCGATTCCTGGCTGGCCAATATTCCCCTGGGCTATTCCGACGGCTACCGGCGGATCTTCAGCCATGCCAATGCCAAGGAACTGCCCGCCGAGGCAAGGACAACATACGCGCTGGTCGGAGGGCACAAGGTACCCATCGTCGGGCGCGTGACCATGAACACCCTCATGCTCGACATCACCGACATCCGCCCGGAGGTCAAGCTCGGCGACGAGGTTGTTTTTCTGGGACAGCAGGGGAAGGAACGGATCGGCTGGGCAGACATGGAGAAGTGGTCCGGCACGGTTACGGAAGACCTCGAAACCATGATGGGTGATGCGGTGCCCAGGGTGCTTGCGCCCCGCTCCTGAACCCCCGATTACTTCGCGAGCTTGGGCAGCGTCCTGCCGCCCTCGGGCACCTTGTAGCGCGCCACGTTGAGTTCCATGGCGAGAAAGGTGTAGTAACCGCTGATCGCGATCAGGTCCACCACGCCCTGCTTTCCAAAGCGTTTTTCGGCGCGGGCGAAGGTTGCGTCGGAAACACCCTTGTTGCGGTGCAGTTCGGTCGTGGCGTCGTAAACGATCTCCTCGTCCGCGCTCATCGCCGCCGGGCGCCGCCCTTCTCCGATTGCGTCGGCAACCTCGGCGGAGATGCCCGCCTTGAGCGCGAGCGGGTAATGAAAGAACCATTCATAGTCCTGCGACCACTCGCGCGCAGTGACGAGTATGACAAGCTCGCTCAGCGTCGTGCCGATGGCCGGCTTGAAGCGCAGGTAGTCGCCCAGCGCCCGCGCATCGTTCATGAGGGTGGGGCTGTACATCAGGGGCTCGAAGGGCCCGAAGACGGGCGTCTTGCGCGCAGCCTCGAATTCGGCCGCGGCCTGGCGCTGCTCGGCGCTGTAACTGGCCGGCGGTATGGTCGGCAGGCGGTCCTGGGCGCCCGCCGCCCCGGCAAGGGTGCCGGTTGCCAGGGCTATGAAGTTGCGCACGCTGAACATGGTAAGGCTCCAGATATAAAATCGGAATTGTGCCGCCTACGGGCGCGCGCAGATCCGCGCAGCCGCACGCACGTCACCCGTCAATGGCCAATGCTACTAAGATCCTGCAGGTCGATCTTCTTCCTGGAGAGCCGCCATGTCCAATTTCCATCGCACGCGCGCGATAGGCGCGCTCATTGCCTTTCTTGCCGTTGCCGCCGGTGCCAGCGGGCCTGCGCTGGCCGACCACAAGCCGGCTTCCTCCATTCCCGCCCAGGCGCTCGTGGAGCCGGCGGATTTTGCGGCGAGCCTGGCTTCGGCCGCTACGCCAAAACCGTTGATCCTGCAGGTGGGGTTTCGCAAGGCGTACGTGCAGGCGCACATCCCGGGATCCGAGTACATAGGCGCCGGCAGTGAAGAGGAGGGCCTGAACGCGCTGCGGCAGCGGGTAGCCCAGCTGCCCAAGGATGGCGCCATCGTCATCTACTGTGGCTGCTGCCCGTGGAGAAAGTGCCCGAACATCGCCGCCGCTTACGATGCGCTGCAGGCATTGGGATTCAAGAACGTCAAAGTCCTTCATATCGACGAAGACTTCGGCACCAACTGGGTTGACAAGGGATTGCCGACGGCAAAGGATATTTAGCGTCGTGCCCAGCCTGCGGTTCGCGGCGTGCCTGCTATGCCTGCTGTTCTGCGGCACGGCCAGTGCGTTGGGCCCCGGCGACGAGGCGCCGGAGTTCGCGCTAAGCGATCTCTCCGGCAAGGCGCTGCACCTCTCCGATTACCGCGGCAGGATAGTTCTTCTTAACTTCTGGGCAAGCTGGTGCGGGCCCTGCCTGGAGGAGATGCCGCACTTTGCCGAGTGGCAGCGCAACTACCGCGCTGCCGGACTGCAGATAATCGGCGTCTCGATGGATGATGAGGCTGGGCCGGTGACGCGCCTGCTTGCGAAGCAACCCGTCGGCTACCCCATCGCACTGGGGGATGCCCGGCTGGGCCAGCGCTATGGCGGCATACTGGGCCTGCCCCAAAGTTTCCTGATCGACCGGCGCGGCCGGGTCGTCGCCCGTTACAAGGGCGAGGTCGATCTTGCTCAAATGGAGCTAGCGATCAAGTCGCAACTGTTCACGCCCAGCCAGTAGCTTGCCCGCGCCGCTAGGCGCAACGGTCCAGATTTTCTGCGCCGGAAATTCTAGGGGCGCATGCCCATCCTCGCGGCCTGCAGCTTGCCGTCCAAACGGCCCGGGGCGGGGCCGGATGGACGCTGTTCAGCTGTGCAATTACGGAACGGCGGCGGCCTGGGCGGCCGTAATGTAGGCCTGGACGTCGGCATCGATCAGCAGGCGCTCGTTCTGCAGCGCGCGGGCGGCTTCCGTCACCAGTCCGACATAGGTCGCATGATCCGAATACCGCTCGGCAATCGACAACCGCGGGTCGCCGGCGGCTATGCGCTCGGCCTTCGTTGCAAGGAAGGGGATTCGCTGCCCGGAAGCATCGCAACCGTCGACCACCGGCACGGGATCGCCCGCGGCGGGGGCTCGCAGCGCCCACCCGGTATAGGTGGCCAGCGGTACCGAGATTTCCGGAAGGCGAATTCCGGCAATATCGTTGCCGTCCGCGTCCGTCTTGGGCACGAAGACCTTGTACGGCGTACCCACGAGCACCGGCGGCTGAACGCTCAGTATTCCCTCGTGGAATTCGGGCCCGAAGTTGAACAGGTCGCCGGTATGCAGCAGGCCGTCATACCCCACTGCCCGCCCGGTGGCGGCGCTGGGGATCTGCGGGAAACCCATCCCGGACTGCGGCAGCGAGGGCACCAGGGTGCCGTCCGCGCGCGAAGGTACGCGGTTGGCCGGCGGATCGATGTCCTGCGTGACCCAGGCGTCCATGTCCAGCGTCAGTGCCCGCAGAACCGCGCTGGGAGTGAGCGGGTTCTGCGGCTGGGCGCAAATGCCGGCCGCGGTTCCGGCCCCGTGCGGCAGGCTGGACATCAGGTAATAGCGCACGTTTGGGGTCTCGTCGAGCCGCAGGTCGTGGCCCTCAGGGTCGGTGATGAGCAAGGAGCCCGCCTTGGACCAAAATTCGTTCTCGGAATTGAGTTCGAATATCTTGGGGCACGTATCCGTTAGCCGGCAGGCATCAAGGCGACCCGCGATGCGCCCGGTAACCGGGTCGTACAGGCGCTGGTTCGCCCAGGGAAATTGCGACTCCGGGTACCAGCGGGCAATGTGCTGGCGCGAGGTGCGGGTCGGCTGGGCAAAACGATAGTTCATGAAAATGCCGTCGCCCCCGCCGATCCAGTTGATCATTCCATCGAATACGGCCTGGTTTTCGTGCCCGCCTGCGGTGCCGTAGCCCGAACGGGTCTTTTCGGCTTGATTGAAACCAAAGAGCAGGAAGTCGCGCGTGGTCCGGCAAGGTTGCGAGACGCAGGTGGTGAAGATCGCGCGTACATCGCCCGCCAGCGGATTGGCGTTGCCAAAATCATCGGCCTTGGCGTGGCGCAGAAAAGTCCCCAGGTCGCGCAGCGAGGCAAACCCAAGGCCGGCAACGATCGGATTGACCGCTTCATAAGTAAATTCATAGAGCGCGGTGGGTGAATACGTTCCCGGACCGCCAAACAGCAGACCGCCGGTAAGCTTGACCGCCGTGTTCGTCGCATCGGTGTAGGCCCAGCCGGTGGACGGGATGGTTACCGGCGTATCGCCGTAGTTTTCGCGTACCGTCAGGCTGGCCTTGGACTGGTCCGCGCTTGCGGCGGGGTAATGCAATGCCACGCTGGACGGCGTTGCGTTGGTGTCGATGTCGAACTCCTCAACCGAGCGGCCCGTGATCGGGCTGCCGTCATCGTTCACCGCAACGGGAAAGGTCACGCCAAAAAGCGCCGGGCTGACGCTTTGGATGGCCGTGATATCCCAGGCCGCTTCAACCAGCGTATAGCCCTGGTTCATCAGGAAGCCATTGCCCACCGTTGCGGTGGCGGGATAGGCGTTACACCACGCCTTGGAATTAGAAGTGCCACCATTGAAAGTGCTCAACGCCGTGGCGCCGCCGCGGTTGGGCAGATCGAAGATCACGCGGTGATTGCCCTTTGCAAGATTGATCGGCCGGATGATCTGGAAGTCGCTGGAATAACTGACGGCGCCGTTGGCGTTTTTCGGCGCATGCTCCAGATCGACGATCACCGCGTTCTGCGGATTTTGCGGATCGACCTCGCCCGTGATGGTTCCCTGAATCAGTTCGTACTGACCAACCGTGCCAAAGCTCGCGCCACCAAAGGTCGGCGACTGCGTACATGTCACGTTTATCTTTACCACGCGGGCCTGCGCCGGGGTCGTGATGGCCAAGCCCAGTACTGCCGCGATCGCCCCGGTTACCAGTAACGATCGACCTTGCAAACGCCCGACGAAGGACATGGCTGTTTCCCTTCCTGGATTAGATATTGCAGAGAAGACCCGCTGAGTAGAGCGAGAAAATACTAATGAGAATTAATTTCTTTGGGGTGACGCAGGCCAGAAATATTCTCAACAGGACTTAGTTGCGCCTGGGACATCTCATGCAACGACGGACGCTGCATTGCAGCAGGAAGCTGCAACTCCATATTCCCCGGACCCGGGATTTATTAATTAGGCGGACCGTAGAACCGATAGGTTGCGCGGTAGGGGGAGCGGAATTCCCGATTCTCCTGGAATTTGTCGCAGTGCGATCCCGGTGGTTTGCCGCCGGAGGTGTCGACACGCTGGATCTTGTCGGTACGCGCGAGAATGCCGCGAGCCGCGGATTCCTTGACGCCCAGCAACAACCAGGCCACGGCAGCCGGATCCGGCGCGTCTTCGCGGGCCAGCACTTTGCCGACAACGCGACTGCCGTCGTCAAGTTCCCAGCTTGGACCGGAACCGTGCCTACCGATCTTCCTGCCCGTTGCATCCAAAAGATCTGCCTCGGGCGCGACGAGGGTCCACTCCAGGCTCGTCCGGTCGCCCATTCTCGCCTTGCAGGCGTAGACCTGTACGCCCTCCGCCCGGGCCTCGAGGAGCAGCGCCTGCGTGGCAGCGACTGCAATTGCCGCAGGCAAGGGAGCCCCTTTGCCGGATCCGGAAAGTCCGGCCATGCATAGGAACAGCGCCGCACACATTCCGCCGCGACTTCTCATCGCCCGGGCCTTTCCGCACAGGGAATTATCCGCAACCGTCCTGAAGCCGATTCACAGTGTCTTTGAATTCGCGCTTGAACAGATGTTCAGGGAATCGCTCGAAATCGTCAATAACGGGGGCGGCTCTGCGCCCCCGCCATTCCCCTGGAGCGGCCCATTGCACTCCAGGGCGTACATCGATTCTGCGTAGCGTGGCTTACTTTGCGGCTTTGGCGGACTCCACCGCTTCGTGCAGTTCGTGCTCGGCCTGCTTGAGCAGGTCTTCGGCCTTGGCGCCGTGCCCCGCCATGTCATAGTGATTCGCGGCGCGCGCGCGGGCCATCTCGTTGATGGCTTCTTCAACGTGCTTGTGCACTTTCTCGAGGTCGTGCCAGTCCCTGACCTTTTCCGCCAGCGCAACGCCACTGACAAACGCCAAGCCAAGTATCGCCACTTGCATGAACTTCTTCATGGAATCTCCCGGTGAAATGATGGTTATCCGTGATGCAGGCGGCGGGTGCCGCGTGCTCTCAAACGTACGGGCGTGTGATTGGGTTGACGTTGGCGCCGGCAATTGGGCCGACGATTTCGTTTCGTTACAAATGCGGGCGACGCGCATTTTTGTCCGCTTAATTGATCCCGCATCATTCATCTTGCGCAGGAATCGATATGTTGGCGCATTGCGCATGGCACCAAATCAAGACCCCCGGAACCGTGGAGCGCATGGATCGCCATGGCTCCCTGACCGGCCACCAAAGCTCGGGTCATCAACTTGTCACGCGCCGGCATGAGACTCAAAATCCACTCAAAAAATCCCAATTGGAGAAAACCATGGACCGTTTTGGCATCAAATCATTAAGCAGGGGGCAGGGTATGCCGCTTGCATTGCTTGCCGTTGTGGCCATGGCGTTTGCCCCTGCGCTGCATGCGCAAGTTACGGCGACATCGCCCTACACGGTGTCGGTGTTCGCGCAAGGTCCGGCCAACGCGTCGCAGCCCGATTCCATCGTGCAGTGGCGCGACAGCGTCATCGTCGGATTTGAAAACCACGTTGCGAAGGACGGCACCGACGGAAAATCCAGCACCATCGTTGAATTCTCGCTCGGTGGCGCGGTCAAGCGGACATTCACGGTTCCGGGCCACAACGACGGATTGCGGGTCGTCAACGGCGACTTCCTTTGGGCACTGCAGAATGAAGACGCGAACCCGAACCTTGTCGTCATCGACCTGCGTTCGGGCCGGCAGACGCAGTACCAGTTTGCCCCCACGCCACATGGCGGCGGCTACGACGATATCGTCGTGCGCGATGGCGAAGTCTATTTCACGGCGTCCAATCCCAATCTTGATGCCAACGGCGTCAATGACTTTCCGGCCTTGGTGAAGGTAACCCTCGCGGGCGCATCCGTAATACTTACCCCAGTGCTGTCGGGCAATGCGCCGGCGACAAACATCACGACCGGCAAGGTCGTGAACCTGAATCTCACGGATCCGGATTCCATGACCCTGGATCCGCGCGGCAATATCGTCTTTGTGAGCCAGGCCGACTCTGTGCTGGTCTTCGTGCACAATCCGCTCAAGGCTAATCAGGCTGTCGGTGTGCTGCCCCTGACTTCCTCCGCTACCGGCCCGGGTGGTGCGCTCATCACAATTGACGACACGAGCTTTGCGCCGTCGGGGGCCAGCGCACTGCTGGTTACCGACATCAGTACGGGTACGATTTACCGGATCGAGCGGCCGATATTTGGCTTTGACCCGGGCCAGCCTTACTCCGCCTCGGACACGGCTGGCATCGTGGGCACGCTGAACCTCGATTCCGGGGTGATCACGCCAATCGTGAGCGGTTTTGGAAGTGCGCGCGGACTTCTGTTTCTGTCGAAAGACGGTGCCGGCGAAGGGCGTGGGGACGAATAGGTTCCCTTTGAGCGGCATAAACGCCCGGCCCCGCGGCCGGGCGTTTTTTGTCCTGTATACGCGCTTGTGGTTCCAGACAAACCCCTTGACGGTGCCCAAATACGCGTAGCACGGACCGAAGTTCCAGCTGCGCTGGTTGTCCAGGCGGACCAACCGAGCAGCAATTTGCTCGTCCGCGGCGCTGTTCTTGGCTTAATGGCGACCGCAGCTCTGGCTTAGCCGCAAGGCCTTGCAGCCCAGCCTTATCGAAATTCCGTGGTCGGTCGCCATTTTCTTGGCCATTGCCCGCGGCGCAAGCCGGCACCGCCTCTCCGCCGCCTGCCCTTTTCAATGCCGCCATCAACCGGTCATCGGCAAGTGCCGCACCCAATCGCCAACGAAAATCTCCTCACGTGCTGCAAACCTGGTCAATATTGACGTGCCATAGGCTTGGTATCAATGAAATCGCTCCGAATAAAACGCAATTGAAAAGAGCGCAATCACCAGCACAAACGGCACGATCCGAAACAACATTGACTGCAGCAGGGAGTAATTTCTCCAAAGGACGAACGCCCAGATGGCCATCAGCACACCGAGAGCAATTTCTGCATACTGGAACATTTGCTCGTTAAGAACCATCGTCTGCATATCCTGGGTCGTCATCTTGGTGCCGCTGCCTGCGTGCAGCAGCGGCTCTGATCTTGCATGGGCGGGCATTTGGCGGTGCCATAGGAGAAAAATACGCAGCAGTCCCCGGGCTTTGGGCGAAGCAGCGGTTTGCACCGACCACATTCATAGTGTCATTGGCACGAATCCGCAGGCATGGTTTACAGCTGCATATGCGAGCAAATAGGACGGGCGATGATCGACCGCTGCATCATTCCTGTGACATCCGGCATGCTCTCATAGCCAGCGGCGCACCCTGAGTTTGTAAGCCCGATATGCGTCGCCAAACCTTGCCTCCAAATGCAGTTCTTCATGGCGAATGACACCATAGCGAAGAATCGCCCAAATGATGGGTGCGAAGATCAACGGCCACGCGGTTCGAAGCAGGAGGGACGCGCCGCAAAGCAGAATCCAATCCCCCAGGTAAATAGGATTCCGGCTAAATCCAAACGGCCCGTTCGTGCAAAGAGACGAGGCACCCTTGTAAGGATTGATTGTGGTCTGATGCTGCCGGAACGTGAGCAACGTCCAGCCAAATAGCGCGAATCCAAGCGCAAGCGCCGCCAAACCCAACGGCCAATTCATGGACCCGATGTCTAAGGCCATTCTCATTTCGTGCCGATCCAGCCACCAACCCCCCACCAGAGCCGCGGCATACGGGGCCGGCGGCAAAACCCAGGTTCGTGGCTTTCCAGCTTCTGTGGGGGAGGTCAGTGGTCTCATGCGTTCAAATGCTCAAATCGGCAAATAGCGAGATGAAATTGTCCGCACGGGGACGCGGATAATTTCTTGGACGGGTTTACCTTACCAGGCCCAGGCTTTCTCGGTATTCAATCGGGCTGAGAGCGCCAAGGGAGAGCTTGATTCTCTTCTCGTTGTACCAGCGCCTTATTCCAGCATGCGAAAATGACCTTACACACTTTGTTTTCACCTGAAACTGCTTATTTATACGATCATTCCTGTTCTCGCCAAATAAAGTCGATAACAACTGTGTCGACATTTCGCGGCTTGCGCTCGACCTGCCCTCGAATCCCGCCAGGCTAGAGTCGAAAACAGAGCGTTCTTTCGCCGGGTCCGCTTTGCGGCGACGGAAATCTGCGCAACACTTGTATGCAGCTTGGGACGTTGCGGATGCAATGTTGATCGTCCGAAGCCAAGATATTGGTTTCCCAGTAATGCTTGCAGCCTTGGCAGCTGCAGCAAATTTGGAAGGGGTCTGTAGTCCGGGCGGCTACCGAGTGGCGCTGGAGTGCCTGGACAAATGGACCTCGTGGCGCACTTTGACATTAGTCATATGGCGCAATGGCCCCCCCGATGTCACGATTACGATGATGCTCAATCCACCAATGTCCCGTAGACGAAGGGCCGATCGGCAGTTCCCGAATAACGGAAAATTTGACACGCAGATCAAATGCACCGCGTTCCCCTAGCATCCGGCGAGATTTCCTTGTGCGAGTGGCACGAGTGTCGTGGGTGCGATTCGCCGCTGATCCACCTCAATCGTACTTCCGTCGTTTCGTGGCTGCGGAGACTCAAGGGTTACCCATTGTCGTTGGGTGCACTGCGACACATCGTTTCCACACATGGGTTCCACCTGGACGTTTCGCGAATGAGCGATGACGAGGTCACTGAAAGTGTGGCGCACATGATCTATCGCGGTCGTCTGCGCATATGCACGGCAATTGGCTTGGGCGGTGGCAGTCAGGCCAAGCCGGCTCGAGCCGTCGCGTCGGATAGGATCGCCGCGGACCGTGAAATGGAGAATCTGCCGTTCAAGGGGAATGCCTTTCGCTTCGAGTCGCGCCGATATAGATTCGTGCTTGCGGCGCGGTGGAGGCCGCTAAGAACGGATGGCGACTATCGACTTGTTCCCGAGCACGAGGCAAGGTCGGTCGTTGGCCGTATGGCGCAGACCTTGGCGAGATCGGAAGAAGAGAGGGCCGCACTGCATGGCGCGGCCGCGCACTTGTCGTCTGTACGCGATGATCCGGTCGGTGCCGTGGCGTTGCTGCGCACACCGCCAATTTATCAAATTGTCGTGGGCCAGGCGCCGGTTTCCTCCAGCATGACGCCCTCGAGGGTGGTCAAGTTGCGCGAGAAAAAGCCAGTTCCCTGCAATCTGAGTTTTCTGGAGATTACGGCGGCGCCCACGGAATCCAGCGGGTGCAAGTCGGTGCGTAACGGGCAGGTGCGCTTGAACCAGGCCCTGAAGCGCAATCAAAGCCCGTCGTTGCTCAAGAACGGGCAAGTGTTCCAGATAACGGCCAATTCGTCCGCGAATGAGCCGCGCGAAGTCACGATAACGGTCCACTCAGAGGCAAGTTGCGGCGCGGATACCCATCCACGGCTCGACTGGAGCGATTCGGAAGAATCCGGTTTGACCCATAAAACTGTCAGGAAACTCAAGTTCTTTCGAGAACCGCAACCCGGTGATACCGCACGCATAGGGCTGTTTGCCATGTGGAACGCGGCGTTCTCGCACGAATCGACTACCCACGCCATTGTGGCGTCCAGTTGCGGCGTGCCGGCTGCTTCCGGCGGCGCCGCTGTGGCCTCGCTGGGCGCGGTGATTGAAGTCTTTCCGGCCGACCAGTACACCGCAGAAATCAGCCTCCCCGCATTTCTTAAACCCGATGCGCTCGAGTACAGCAAATCTAGCCAGAACTGGACCAGCGCTCGCGACAAGGACAAGGAAAAAATCGAAGAGGCGAAGAAGCTGGGGAGCGAAGTCTACGAGGGCGATGCCAAATTCATGAAAGAGGCGGGCATCAGCCGCAAGGATATCCGGGACTTCGCCGAAGAACAGGAAAAGCGCCGAATCGGCTACCTGGCCGAGGATCCGCCCGGGCTCAAGATCGAGATCAGTCAACAGGATGGCAACCGCTTGCTCAAGGCCAGCGTCGACGAAATCCTGAATCTGTGCCGCCTGGTGCGCGAATCGGAGTATCGATTCAAGCAGCTGCAGCTGTGGTTCGAAAAGCTGCAATGGGGACCGGGGGTGGGATTCAAAATCGAATGCCAGTTCCTGATTCTTAAACTATCGGCCAAGTGGGGCTACAAGGAATACACGGACGACCGCGTGTTCCTGGAATACGGCGGCTCGCTGGACCTCGATATCCTGAAGGCCGAAGCAAAAATATCGGCCGGTGTCCGATTTGCCGGTATGGCTGACGCCATTGTCTTCATTTCGGGCGAGGGTGTGCTCGGACTGACCGTTCCAGAGATCAAGAAGGAAAAGCCCGACGAAACGGTCAGGGCGCACGTCAAACCCCGCGGTGAATTGAAGTTTTCCGGCGGTGTCGAGGGCACGCTGATGTGGGTTGTCCAGGCAAAGGGCAGCGTCAGCGTACCCTTCAGCGCGGAAACCGAAGACCTTGAGGTTTTCACCGAGCGCGGTGTGATTTCGGGCACTGTGGTGGTAAAGCGCGAAGCCGTCGTGCTGCGCTACGATTTGAGCATGGCGGGTGCTTTCAGCATGGGTGGCAAGTCCGACGATCTGGTCAAGGAGGACAAATGGTCATTTCCCTTCCCGCCCCAACCGGTCTCCTGAAAAACGTTATCCCGCCCTGCCGCGTCGTCTGGCTCTTCGTAATTTTCTTCATCCTTCAGGACTCCGCCATGGCACTGCCCCGTTACATCGTTCGCGCCGATTTTTCCAATGTACGAGCGGAAGTTCTGGTCAACGACATTCCGGTGGCCATGCTCGGGCCGGGCGATTCCAGCCCCTTCGTGGTACCGGTCAACCAGTTCGTCGTCAAGGGCCGCAATTCATTGGGCGTGATCCTGCATGCGGGGCCGGATATCGGCACGGCCGATCAGCCCTGGCCGAACGGCGTTGGCGCACCCGGATATACCGGGCCGGCCACCGCAACGATACGCATTGGCTACTACGCGGAGAATGAAACGGCGCTGGGCACGGACAAGCCCGCGCTGGTTTCGCTGCATTGGGAGGGTATGGCAACTCCGCGGCCGCAAAGACTTGAACGGGCCTTCGATGCCGCGATCGAGGCGGCCCCTTTCGCCTGGCAGTCGGCAACGCCCATCGCAGTCGTCGATGCGGCAACCCGGGTGCAGGCGCTGGACTACCTGGGCCGACTGCACGCGCTGCTAGCGCACGCGCAATTTGACGAATTCATCGGCGAACAGAGTGTCAAGCTCGAGGAAATCGCAAAAGTGGCCTATGGCGTGCCGGCCGACTACATGCGGGCACCGATGCTCCAGGCCTTGCGCGCGCACTCGGCACCACCGTATGCCCTGGAACCTTTCAACCGAGATGACATCGACCTGCGGTTGATCGCCAACGGGCGCATGATCGAATGCCTCAAGCGGGGGCGCCGGCCATTGTTTGAGTTTCGCAGGCCCGGGAGCGACGAAACGCTGTCGTTGCCCGTGATGCTGGGCCGGATTGACGGGCGCTGGCAGGTATTGCGTTGAAAATGCATTGCGAAAATGCCCGTGGGCGCAGTGTCAACCGCGGCTGGTGGATGCAGCGGGAACGCGCGTTTAATTGCCTTTGAGCTTCGTCCAAAGCAGGATCACCAAGCCGGCAACTACCAACGCCGCGCCTGTCTTCAGTAGCGGAGGAATGCCGGGGTCGGGAACGGCAAGCAGGTAGCTGTCATCCGGGTCGGCCGGGTTCACATGCACCGGTACCACGGCGCCCGGGGGCACGCGCGCGAGCAGGTTGAGTAGTTCGGCGCTGGGGCCCGTTGGATGCAGGCGCAGATTTTCCAGCACCGGCGCAGACGTCGCGCGGCTGCCACGGTGTTCGGTTCGATCCGTCTGGTACCGGTATTCCACCGTCAGGGCCCAGACATCATCAACAACTTCGTTGGATTGGTTGATCGACAATTGATTACGCGCCGGGTAAAGGTAGCGGGCGCTGGTCGTTTTGACGATATTGGCCGACACGATTGTTGCTTCCGCCGTCGGCCATTTCTCCAGCGATCGGACCTGCAATACCGCGGTCAGCGCAAACCCCAGCGTGATCAGGCCGCCGGTGGCGATGAACAATCCGATCAGGAAAACTCTGTCCGTCATGCAAGGAGCCTTGCGGGGCGCCGGAACCAGGGGAAGTTATTGAACGGCGGTTTCATCATAAAAATAATTTCGCGCCCCCCGGCGGATTCTATGAGTTTCCCGGCGATGTGACGATATGCATTACACACGAGGGTCAGTAGGTCGTGAACGCTTTGAAGGACGCAGTGCCTGCACTCGCGAACGTCGGCTTTCTGCCGACCAAACTGAAATCTCGCATGCCCGGTAGTGGCCGTTCAGAGACATTAGCCCACCACCCTAAAGCCGACAAGTTCCTGTGGTTCAGGGCCTAACTGCTTTCGCCCCTGTTGTCGCGTTTTCGACTTTATTTGCTAGTTTTCGACTTTAATAGTCCAGAACAGATTGATGGTGCCAAATAAAGTCCGTCGGAATTTCATTCAAAAAATGCTTTATTTTCAAAGGACACCAATATCCAGCAAAGTCCGTCGGGGCTTGGGCAAAATCACTGGCCCGGGTGGTCGAGCCAAATAAAGTCCGTCGGAATTTGGTTCAAAATCTGCTCTATTTTCAAAGGACACCAATATCGAGCAAAGTCCGTCGGGGCTTGGGCGAATTCAGTCG
>Ga0209698_10001578_pt1 | contig 26189 bp, 24 predicted proteins | sample LitLauG_LLR_2012_FD_187203 | JGI IMG/M metagenome (GOLD analysis project Ga0209698, IMG submission 187203) | Freshwater sediment microbial communities from Pennsylvania, USA - Little Laurel Run_MetaG_LLR_2012 (SPAdes) (version 2) | ecosystem: Environmental > Aquatic > Freshwater > Creek >... | reverse complement strand
CAATCCATTGGCGGCCGGATACGCACGGCGAAAAGTCCGCGAAGCCCCGGCCGCCGCAACGAATTCTCTTTCCAATCTCCGGGCACACGTGTCTCTACCGCCGCGCAAACCGGCGCAAACGAAAAATCTCCAGGAACGAAATGTACAGGTTCACGATCCCCAGTCCGCTGATGGCGCCGCGGACGTACAGGTTGTCCCAATAGCGGTGCCACTCCGGAATCAAGGCCGAGAAATAATTGCCGTCCCAGTATTCGGTCCAGGGGAAAATCAGCAGGAAGAGCCCGATTTCGAGACAGAACGTGATGAACAGGATCGCCGACATCTTGTGATACCAGTGGTAAACGGGCCGATCCACCGGTTCGAGAGGGGCGGCCCCAGGTGTCGCTTCGGGCTCCGGCGCTTCGCTGGTCTCGCCCGGCATCATTGGGCGCCCGCCGTATCGAACAGGTCCATTTGCAGATCGTACTTCACTGGAAAGAGCGCATACGCGCTCACCGGTTCGAAGCTCAGCCGGTGCAGGGGCGTGACACCGTACCGCTCCAGGGCCTTGCAGTGCTCGGGCGTGGAGTAGCCCTTGTGCGAAGCCAGGCCGTATTGCGGAAAGACGCCGTCCCACGCGCGCATGCACTGGTCGCGGTAAACTTTGGCTACGATCGAGGCCGCCGCGATGGCGTGGCAGCGGGCGTCGCCTTTGATCAGCGCGCGCTGCGGCACAAGCAGGTCGATGGCGAGGGCGTCCACCAGGAGGAAATCGGGCGCCGGATCGAGGCGGCTCACCGCCATCCGCATGGCCAGCCGGGAGGCCTGGTAGATGTTGATCCGGTCGATGGTGGCGGCATCCACCGCGCCAATCGCCCACGCCACGGCCCGCTCGCGAATGCGCTCGGCCAATACCTCGCGCCGTTCGGCTTCGAGCAGTTTGCTATCGTTCAAGCCTCGCACCGGCCGGTCGGGAGCCAGCACCACGGCGGCTGCTACCACGGGGCCAAAGAGAGCGCCGCGGCCCACTTCATCCACGCCTGCGACGGCGTGGAATCCGCGCGCGTGCAACTCACGCTCCATGGTTGCTTCGCATCGCAATGAGCCACCCGGCGTCTCGGGTCGCATGGCGAAGTCCGTGGCTATCCGCGTTCCTTGAGACGGGCGGCCTTGCCCTTGAGCGCGCGCAGGTAGTACAGCTTGGCTCGCCGAACCTTACCCGTGCGAACCACATCGATATGGTCGATCACCTTGGCGTTAACCGGGAAAATTCGTTCTACGCCCTGCCCGAAGCTGACCTTGCGGACGGTGATGCTTTCGCCCATGCCCGTGCCATTGCGGGCGATCACCGTGCCTTCAAATGCCTGAAGCCGTTCCTTATCGCCTTCTTTGATCTTGACATGGACCTTGATGGTGTCGCCGGCCCGGAAGGCGGGGATGGCATCGGGCCGCTTGTTTTTGCTGATGAATTTCTGCAACAACGCGTTCTGCATGGATGATTTCCTTTGAACTTACAGTGTATCGGAAAACGGATGCTGGATGTCACCGGCCACCGTCCGTGATCAGATCCGGCCGCAACCTCGCCGTCTTTTCCAGCGCCGCGGTTCGCCGGAATCTCCGGATCTCCTCGTGATTTCCGTTCAACAACACTTCCGGTGCTTTCCAGCCGCGGAACTCGGCCGGGCGGGTCCAGTGCGGGCAATCCAACAATCCCTCGCCATGACCGGTCTCCTGAAACGATTCGAAGGCCGCCGAACATTCGTTGCCCAGCACCCCCGGCAACAGACGGGCTACCGTGTCCACCACTACCGCGGCGGCCAGTTCCCCGCCGCTCAATACGTAATTCCCAATCGAAATCTCGTCGTCCGCCAGGTGCTCGGCCACGCGCTCATCCACGCCCTCGTACCGGCCGCAAATCAGCAGCAACTCCCGTTCGCCGCTCAGCCGGTTCGCCATGGCCTGATCGAACATCCGGCCTTGCGCCGAAAGTAACAGCACCTTCCGCTCCGGCAGGCGCTCGGGCCAGATCGATTCCACCGCCAGAAACAGCGGTTCCGGCTTGAGCACCATCCCCTCGCCGCCGCCGAACGGCCGGTCGTCCACGGTCTTGTGGCGGTCGCTGGTCCAATCCCGCAGGTTGTGGATGCGGATCTCGAGCAGCCCGGCATCCTGTGCGCGCTTCACCACGCCATGCGCGAACGGTCCCGCGAAGAACTCGGGGAAGATCGTCAGCAGATGGAACGTCATGCTCGCCCGGCGCCAGTCGGCCGGTTCAAATCCCTCAAGCCTGCGGGCAAATCCACGGCGATCCGTTTGGCCGCAATATCGATCTCCACACAAATGGCGCGCACAAACGGGATCAGCAGATGTTCTTCCACCACCAGCAGCCCCGAACTGCCGCCATCCTCCCAGCGCGTCACGCGCCCAATCCGTTCGCCCGTTCGCCGGTCGACCACCTCGCAGCCCAGCAAATCGGATTCGAAGTATGCGCCCGGTTCGAGCGGCGCCCGCTCACTCAACGGCACGCACACTTCCGCGCCCGACAACCGCTCCGCGTCCGAGATGGTATCCACACCCCGAAACTTGAAGATCAGCACAGCCTGGTGAAACCAGGTGGATTCCACTTCGTAGCGCGCGCCCGCCTCCGGCAAGCCGGCGCCGAACAAAAAAACGGCTTGCAAGGCCTCATACCGGTCCGGATTGCTGCTGAGCGGCAGCGCGGTCAGTTCGCCGCGCTTGCCCCGGGTCTTCCCGAGCAGGGCTACTGCAACCCAGCCTGCCTCGCTCACTCCAGAATTTCCAGCGTGAAACGGCGATTGAGTTTCATGCCGGCGGCGCCCAAAATCGTGCGGATCGAACGGGCCGTGCGCCCCTGCTTCCCGATGACCTTGCCGAGGTCGCTGGGCGCCACTTTCAACTCCAGTACACTGACCTGTTCCCCCTCTACCACCCGGACCGAAACTTCTTCGGGGATGTCCACCAGAGCTTTCGCGATGTCTTCGATTAACTGTTTCATCAGCCCCCGCCTCCAATTTCATGGTACCCCCGCGCGGTGGGCGCCATGATGGCGAAGCCGGCGTCGCGGTTCTGTTTCTTACAGTTAGGTTTGGTGCGCCCGCGCTTAAGCCGCCGGGGGGACCGCGGGGTTTTTCTCCACCAATCTCTTCACGGTATCCGACATCTTGGCGCCGCTCTTGGTCCAATGGTCCAGGCGGTCGTGCTTGAGCGATACCTGCGGCGGCGTGGTGAGCGGATTGTAATGGCCCACCACTTCCAGGTTGCGGCCGTCGCGGGCGCGCTCCTTCTCGATCACGACTACCCGGTAAAACGGCTTCTTTTTGGCGCCAAACCGCGCCAGGCGAATCATCAGCATCTGTACTCCAAACGGAATTTTACCTTCCCGGAAGGTCTCCAAAAGGAAACCCGGCCGGCAACTTCATCTTACCGAGCTTTTTCCCCATGAACCCGCCGGAGAAGGTTTTCATCATCTTCTTGGCTTGCGTGTACTGCTTCAACAACTGGTTGACTTCCTGCACCGACGTCCCGCTGCCCTTGGCGATTCTGCGCCGCCGGCTGCCGTTGATGATCATGTGGTTGTCGCGCTCGCGGGGCGTCATCGAATCGATGATAGCCACCACCCGGCCGATTTCCTTCTCATCCACCTTGACGTCTTTCAGCTCTTTGAGCATCCCCACCTTGGGCATCATGCCGAGCAGCGATTCGAGCGGCCCCAGCTTGCGGATCTGGCGCAACTGGTCGCGGAAATCCTCCAGGGTGAAATCGTTCTCGATGAGCTTGCGCTGCATCTCGACGGCCTGCTTCTTGTCGATGGCCTGCTCCGCCTTCTCGATGAAGGAGAGGATGTCGCCCATGCCCAAAATCCGGTTGGCCGCGCGGTCCGGATGGAACGGCTCGAGCGCGTCCAGCTTCTCGCCTACGCCGACGAACTTCAGCGGCTGGCCGGTGACATGGCGAATGGAGAGCGCCGCGCCGCCACGCGCATCGCCATCCATCTTGGTCAGGATGACGCCGGTGATGCCCAGCCGCTTGTGGAACTCGTCGGCCGATTTCACGGCGTCCTGCCCGGTCATGGCGTCGGCCACGAAGAGAATCTCCACCGGCAGCAGTTGTTCCTTCAACTGCTGCAACTCCGTCATCAGGGAATCGTCGATGTGCAGACGGCCGGCGGTGTCCACCAGCAGCACGTCTCGGCCCGAATTGGCGCTTTCCCGCCGGGCGGACCGGGCCAGATCGAGCGGCTGCGTTTCGCCGGGTGCGCCTTCGTAGATGGGCTGACCCGCATCGCGCGCCACGACCTTCAGTTGCTCCCGCGCTGCCGGCCGGTAGACGTCCACCGACACCATCATCGGCCGGTGCCCGTTCTTCGAAAGCCAGCGCGCCAGCTTGCCGGTGGAGGTGGTTTTGCCCGAGCCCTGCAGTCCGACGATCAGGAAGACGCTGGGCGGATCGTTGGCAAACCGCAATTTGGATTCGTGGCTGCCCAGGATTTTGATCAGCTCTTCCTGAACGATCTTGACCACTTGCTGGGAGGGCGAAAGCGCGGCGAGGACCTCCTCCCCGACGGCCTTCTCCTTGATGTTCTCGATGAGTTGCTTGACAACCTTGAAATTGACGTCTGCTTCCAGAAGCGCCATGCGAATCTCGCGCAGGGCCGCCTCCATGTTTTCGGCCGACAGCTTGCCCTGGCCGCGCAGATTTTTGAAAATCCGCTGCAATTTGTCTGACAGATTGTCGAACATGACGAAAGACTAAGCTTTTTCCTCGGGAGCGATGCGGATACTGCTGGCCGCCATCTTTCCGGTGCGGTCCATGCCCAGTTCATACAGCACCCGGGTGCCGGGCCGCAGATCGGTGGCCAGACCCTCGGCCAGCCGGGAGACGTGGAAGAAAATGTCTCTGCCGCCGTCGTCGGGCCGCAGGAAGCCGAAGCCTTTGGCCTCGAAATACGTGACCACGGCGCCGCTCTGCTCTCCGCTGGGCGCTTCGCCGGTAGCATCGCCGGCTTCGGCCGCGGCTTGCGCCGGTCTGCTGGATTTGTCGCCGACTCCCTGCTTGATCAGAGCCAGATCGGCCTCCGACCAGTCCGCCGGCGGCTTGGTATCGGAGGGCATCTTGAGGTCCGGATTGCGCTTGCGGGCCTCTTCAAACAACCGTTTTTGACGTGCGTTCAACGATGAGATCCTCGAGTGGCTGCGGGTTAGGCGGTGGCGGGTGCGGTCTTCTTCTTGCGCGTGCCCTTCTTCTCGGCCGGGGGCTGCCGGTCGCTTTTCTTCAGACTGCTCATCACCATCGTGGTGACGAATTTCTTTTCACCGTGCTCGTCGAACTTGATCACGATGCGCTCCTCGCTGCTGGACATCACGGTGCCCAGGCCAAACTTCAAGTGTTCGACCTGCGCACCCTGGTTAAAATTGTTGGAAGCCATAGATTACCTAAGGTTTACTCCTCGGTTGGATTGCGGGGGTAGAATGCCGACAAGTTGAGGGGTGATCGGGCAGAAGTGACACAATGATTCTACCAGGCATTCTAGCAAATATGATACCAATCCGCAACGGGCGACTGTAAGCGATTGTTATACTGCAGCCAACGATGCAGGGCAGGAGAAGCCGTTGTCCGGATTGCGCCAGCCGGTTCTTCGAGGGCGATGGCAAGTGGGCGAAGTGCAACGACGGCGGGCGCTCCGCGGCGAGCCGTAGAATTCCTCTAGCGTTAAGGCCGTTCCTGCCTCTTGCTCCCGCGGCTCTTCCCATTCTGCTTTGTCTTTCCGCGGAAGCCCGTCACGGGTACGGGATCATTGCGGGAGGTGGACGTATCGCGCCAAACGAGTTGTGCGGGAGGCGAGTTTCGCTCTGCGAGAGCCGCATCCGAGGAGGACCTGATGGTGCGCAAGCTGTATACCTGTTGCTCCTGATGCACCCGCCGGTATTCCGAAGGCGATTCGCGGCAAAGATGCTGTGCGTCTTCGACGAGGCGGCGCGATCCACATCCATTCCCCGATGCCGCTTGCACTGGAATGCCGCAGCTTCGCTCCAGGGCGGAGCATCTCCATTGCCATGCTAAAGTTGATGCAGGTTGTCCCCAAGGCACCGGCATGTGCGGAATCGCAGGTTTCGTCACCGTTAACCCATCGTCCGAGCCCCCATCCGTCTTGGAGCGGATGACCGACTGCCTCCGGCACCGCGGGCCCGACGATTTCGGCTATTACCGCGACGCCTGGTGCAACCTTGGCTTCCGCCGCCTGGCCATCATCGACGTCTGCGGTGGTCATCAGCCCATGACCAACGAAGACCGGTCGCTATGGCTCGTCTACAATGGCGAGATCTTCAATCACGCCGACCTGCGCCCTGCGCTCGAAGAGGCTGGCCACCACTACGCCAACCGCTCCGATTCCGAAACCATCCTCCACTCCTACGAACAGTACGGTCCCGCGTGTTTACAGCGGTTCCGCGGCATGTTTGCCTTCGCCATCTGGGACCCGCGCGCGTGCAGACTCTTCTGCGCCCGCGACCGGCTGGGCAAGAAGCCCCTTTATTACTATTGGGACGGCCGCCTCTTCGCCTTCGCCTCCGAGATCAAGGCGCTACTCGAGCATCCCGGCATCTCCGCCGACTTCGAGGAGACGCTGCTCCCCGAGTACCTCGCCTTCGGCTACCTCAGCGGCGAGGGTACCCTGTTCCGCAACATCCGTAAGCTGATGCCCGGCCACTACCTGGAACTGGACGTTGCCTCCGGGCTCACCGTGCGTCCCTACTGGGAACTGCCCGCCCCCGGGGCGCCGGCGGAAGAGCGTTCCGACGATTCCTGGATCGCCGAATGCCGCAAACGTCTGGAAGAGACCGTCCGCATGCGGCTGATGAGCGACGTGCCCCTCGGCATGTTCCTCTCCGGCGGGGTCGATTCGAGCGCCATCGCGGCCCTGATGAAACGCAACTTCCCGGGACCCGTCAAGACCTTCGCCGTCGGCTACCAGGAAGCCGAGTTCAGCGAACTACCCTATGCCCGCCATGTCGCCGGGGCCATCGGCACCGAACACCACGAAGTGGTCGTCGGCATGGAAGACTTCTTCAACGCGCTCCCGCGCCTCATCTGGCACGAAGACGAACCAATCGCGTGGCCCTCCAGCGTCAGCCTCTATTTCGTGTCAAAGCTGGCGCGCGAACATGTCACCGTGGTCCTGACGGGTGAAGGCAGCGACGAGATGTTCGGCGGCTACGCCCGCTACCGTCACTACGCCATGAACGAGCGATGGCTGGCCTTCTACCGCCTGCTGCCGCGCTCCCTGCGAACCGCCATCCGCCATCGGGTGGCGGGCTCTTCGCTCCTTTCCGCCACGGTCCGCCGCAAGCTGCAGCATACCTTTGTGGGACGCGGGGAGGACCTGGAATCCCTCTACCTCGACAATTTCTATTCGGCCTTCTCGCTCGCCGAGCAGCGCCGCCTTTTTGCCTCGTTGCCGGACGCATCGCCATACGCCGGCTTCCACGCTGTCTGGGACGGAACGCGCGGCCCGGCTCTCCAGCGGCTGCTGTACGCCGACCAGAAGACTTACCTGATCGAGCTGCTCATGAAGCAGGACCAGATGAGCATGGCGGCCTCGATCGAGAGTCGCGTGCCCTTCCTCGATCACGAGTTCGTCGAGTTCTCCGCCCGCGTTCCCCAGCACATGAAGCTGCGCAACGGCGAAGGCAAGTACATTGTGAAGAAAGCCATCGAAGGACTGGTCCCGCAAGAAATCATTTACCGCAAGAAGATGGGCTTTCCCACGCCGCTGCGGCAATGGCTGCTGGACCCGCGCGCCGATCACCTCTACGGGCTGCTGCGCGCCCGCGATGGCCTGCTCGCCGGCTACATCGACGCCGCCGGCCTGGACAGGCTGCTCGGGCGCCAACGCGCCGGCCAGGAAGACGCCACCGATCGCATCTGGCGTCTGCTGACGCTGCAGTTGTGGGGCGACCTGTTTGTCACCGGCAAGCGCGAGGAGCGTTGGGATGGCTTGCTGTCCGCCGGGCGTGCCTTGTCCACACCGCCGGCCGTATGAAGGTCCTCTGGGTCAACAGCAATTTCATGCACCCGACCACCAAGGGCGGGCAGATCCGCACCCTGGAGATGTTGCGCCACCTGCATCGCTGGCACCAGATTCACTACGTCTCGATCGAGAACCCGGCTCAGCCCGAAGGTCCAGCACGCGCGCCCGAGTACTCCACGCGCTCCTATCCGTTCCCCTTCCGCGTACCCGATAAGGCCAGCCCCGCGTTTTGGGCGCAGCTCGCTGCCGGGCTGTTTTCCGCGACGCCCGTTGCCGTCAGCCGTTTCAACCCGCCCGGCATGCGCGCCTTCCTGGAGGATCTGATCCGCAAGGAAGGCTTCGACCGCGCCGTGGTGGACCACCTCGCGCCCACGTCCTATTTCCCGGATCTCCCGCACGCCGTTTTCTTCCAGCACAACGTGGAGACCGTGATCTGGCGCCGCCACGTGGAGCACGCCTCCGATCCTCTGCGCCGCTGGTATTTCGGACTCCAGGCTGCGCGCATGTTCGAATACGAACGCCGCGTCAGTCTCGCCTCCGGCCACATTGTCGCCGTCTCCCGGACCGATGCCGACGAAATGCGCCGCCTGTTCGGCGTGACGCGCGTGTCGGAAATCCCGACCGGGGTTAACATCGAATACTTCCGGCCGCGGGCGGCGGATGCCAGCGGCACGCACCCGGCCGAGGGTGCGGATCTGTTGTTTGTCGGGTCAATGGATTGGCTGCCCAACATCGATGGCGTGACATACTTCGTGCGGGAGGTACTGCCGCTGATTCGGCGGCGGCGTCCCGGTTGTAGGCTCGCCGTGGTCGGCCGCACGCCGCCGCCTAAAGTGGCGCAATTGGCCGTGGAGGATGCGCGCATCCGCGTCACCGGCACGGTGCCCGATATTCGCCCCTGGCTGTGGAACTCGACCGTGTCGATTGTGCCCTTGCGCATCGGCGGCGGCACCCGTCTGAAAATCTATGAATCGATGGCCGCAAGGATCCCGGTGGTTTCGACCACGATCGGGGCCGAAGGCCTGACGGTGAACCCGCCGGAGGACATCCGGATCGCCGACACTCCCAGCGATTTTGCCGCGCAGTGCCTGGAATTGTTGGAGAACCTCGACGAGCGGGGCCGCCAATCCGCCGCCGCCTGGGAGATGGTGAACGCCCAATTCTCGTGGGAGCAGGTTTCCCGCTGCTTCGAGCGCATTCTGCTCGAAGGGCCGCGACTAAAACAGATTCCGCACGTCGCGTAGCGGCAGTCCGAACCGGGAGGCCGGCGGACCCGGAAGGCGCCCGCTCTACAGCTTCTTGAAGAGTTTGTCGAAGGCGTTGCGGGCGTCGTCGGCATTGGTGGGAGCGGGCGGACCCGAGTTAACCGGCGGCGACGGCGGCGGACCGGATTGGCTGGCCGTGCCCTCCCGGGCCACGGTGACGCGCGGGGTGAAGAGGGTGCAGTCGTTAGTCTTGTCCTTCAACGGTATGCGCACGGGTATGGGCTTGAGGCACTGGAACCGCGTGGACGGCTCGAAATACGAGCATTGCTTGCAACAGTGAAGGTCCGTGTTGCATTTCGGGCAGGCGCCGTTGAAGTCCGTCCCCGGTGGGAGGGTTGTGGAACAGTTGTAGCACCGGGACGCAGCCACGTGTTGCACGAGGCGGGGGAGCCGTGGGCCGGTGATGTCGACGGGAGGGCGGGGACCTTGGGGCTTCGGGCCTTCGCGAAAAGGTCTGTTCTCGCGGTCCGAGTCCATGTACCCGTGTTGTCTGTACTTGCGATCGCTGTCCATGAGGAAGGTTACTCCGTGAATCGCTGGACGATATGAGCGTTCTAATCAAGAAGTCAAAGAAATCAATTTTGTGCCAAGGCGATCCAGCACGCTCGCCGGACCCCACGAAACCGTATTCCGATGCCAGAGCGGCTGGGCGTGGGATTTCCAGAGGGGCTTGCGGGAATTCCGAGGACGACGCAAAAACAGGTTTATCGGAACCCGCCTATGCAGCAAATCCATATGTACCACGGATTGCGGCCGTTTGCACTGGGTATCTCGCAAACTTTCGTGCTAAGAGTACCGTTTCCCGTATACCACTCGGTTAACCCACCGAACTCCACTTCAGCAAACTCGTACAAGGGCGTGTAATCGGATCGTCAAAATGATCGGGACTGACTCGCAGCGCGTAGCCCAGGCGGCCGGTGCGCTCCGGTATGACGTCCTTGACGAATACCGTCACAGAACCCTGCTGCTCCACTGCCGGTAATACCATTACTTCGGTTTCTTCCAGGTGGCCGTTGCTGTCGACCCGTCCGATTACCGCTTCCACGCGCACGTCGCTGGCGGACAGCCCCGCCAGGTCGATGGCGGCGCGCACCGGCACCGGCTTGCCGCTGGTCACTGAACCACCTGGACCGGGACCGGCTTCCACGAACCGCACACGATCCCAAACCTCGCGCACTCGCGACCGCCACTGCGCCTGCTCGCGAACCTGGGCGTAACCGCCCTGTAGCAGGCGGACATGCTGCAAATGAGCCGGCTCGTACAACTCCGTCATATACTCCCGCACCATGCGGCGGCAATCGAACTGCGGACTGATGCGGATCAGCGACTCCTTCATGCGCCGCATCCACTCCCGCGACGTCTGCTCGCGATGCTCGTAGAACATGGGGACGATCTCGTTTTCGAGCAGGTAGTAGAGGGCGCTGGCGTGGAGCGCATCCTGATCTTCGGAGTAGGGCTCGCGCTCGCCGATGGGCCAGCCGCCGGAATATTCGAAGGCCTCGTCGAACCAGCCGTCCAGAATGCTCAGGTTGAGAACCCCGTTGATGGCCGCTTTCATCCCGCTGGTGCCGCAAGCCTCCTCGCCCCGCTTGGGATTGTTCAACCAGACGTCCACGCCCTGGACCATCTCCCGCGCCACCTTCATGTCGTAGTCTTCCAGGAAAACCACGTGCTTCCACAGCTCGGGGTCGCGTGAAAGCTGCACCACCTCGCGGATATAACTCTTGCCCGGCTGGTCTTTCGGGTGGGCCTTGCCGGCGATCACGATCTGGACCGGCATTTCCTTGTTCAACAGGATCTTCTTCAGGCGCTCGACGTCGCGGAACAACAGCGTGGCGCGTTTGTAGGTGGCAAACCGGCGCGCAAACCCGATGGTGAAGGCGTTGGGATCGAGCACCTCGCCGGCCCGCCGGACCTCTGCCGCCGAGGCCTGGCGGCGCATGGCCGAGATGGTCTGGGCGTTGCGGACGAAGGCAATCAGGCGGCGCTTGCGGCGGCGGTGCACTTCCAACAACTCCTCGTCGGGAATCTCCTTCACCTGCTCCCAGATGGCGGGTTCGTTGAAGCGCTCCCGCCAGTCGGGCTGCAAGTACTGGTCGTACAGGGATGCCAGGTCGCCATTGAGCCAACTCGGCAGATGCACGCCATTGGTAACGGACGTAATGGGGACCTCCCACAGAGGCAACTGCGGCCAGAGGTCCTGAAACATCTCCTGCGAGACCGAGCGATGCAGCCGGCTCACTGCGTTCCGGTATGCCGAGGTGTTCAACGCCAAAACCGCCATGGAAAAGCGTTCGTCGCGGTTATAAGGGTTGCGCCGGCCAATGGCCATCAACTGCTGAAAATCCACGCCGACTTCGGCGCAGTAATCCGAGAAATAGTGGTACATCAGGCCGGGATCGAACAGATCGATCCCGGCCGGCACGGGCGTGTGGGTAGTGAATATGTTGCTGACGCGGGCGGCGTCCAGGGCTTCTTCGAAGCTGAGCTTCCGGTCGCGCATGAGCAGCCGGATTTGTTCCAGCGCCAGAAACGCGGAGTGGCCCTCGTTCATGTGGAAGACGGTAGGCTCCAAGCTCATGGCTTGCAGAGCCCGCATTCCGCCGATGCCGAGCACGATCTCCTGCCGGATGCGCGTATCGATGTCGCCGCCGTAAAGCGAGTCCGTGATGTCGCGGTCCTGCGGCAGAACATTTTCCGGAATGTTCGTGTCCAGCAAATACAGCGCGATTCGCCCGACGCCGATCTTCCACACCTGGATAAAGACGTCGCCGGTGGGAAGCTTCACCGTTACCTTGAGATCCTCACCCAGGGCCGTCTTGACAGGGCTCAGGGGCAGGGTGAAAAAATCGTTTACCGGGTAACGCTCTTGTTGCCATCCGTCCGGGTTGAGGAACTGCCGGAAGTATCCCTGCTGGTACAAGAGGCCGATGCCGATCAGCGGGTAGTCCTGGTCGCTACAGGACTTCAAGTGGTCGCCCGAAAGAATTCCCAGACCTCCGGAATAGATGGGGAGGCACTCGGTGAGCCCGTATTCGGCCGAAAAATAGGCGATGAGCTTGCCATCCTTGACGGCTGCCGACCGGCGCACCCGCGCATCGTAGGTCTCGCACGCCGAACGGTATAAAGAAAGGTACCGCGGGTCAGACCCCGCCCGTTCCAGGGTGGACTGGGGGACGCGGCCCAACATGAGCACGGGGTTATACCCGCATTCACGCCAGAGAGCCGGGTCAAGCCGGCGAAATACCGAGCGAATGATGGGTTCCCAGCTCCAGAGCAGGTTGTACGCCAGTTCGGTCATACGCACCAGCGACTCAGGCAATGTCGGACGAACCAGAAACTCGCGGAGCGGCTGGATGTGAAAAGGCATACCCGATGAAGTAGCTACCTTTCAAGATAGCAGATCGGCAGGTTTGTAATACTCCTCCACACTTGGGACGGAAAATCTGTCAATATACATGTAAGAGCGGATGCGCATCCTCGGACTCTTCCTGTTGCTGGCAACCCCGGTGTCGGCCGGCGAATGCGCCGTGCTGGCCAACGGTTCGCGGCTGCATGTGGAGCGGCATGTGGTGGACGGCACGAAGGTAAGGCTATACCAGGACGGGGGATACGTCGAATTGGACGCCTCGGCGGTCCGGGACTACGAAAAGGATGACGCTATGGAGCCGCCGGCCGCAGCGCCTTCGCTGGCTGCGCCGGCGCCCCCCGTCTTCGTGGCTCCGGCTCCCCAGCTTTCCGCGAAGGACCTCGCCGACGCGGCCGCCGACAAATACGGTCTGCCGCGCGAGTTGGTGCGCAGCGTGATGCACGCCGAATCGGGCTTCCAGCGGCAGGTGGTGTCTCCCAAAGGCGCGATCGGGCTCATGCAACTGATGCCGGGCACGGCTGCTCAACTCGGGGTCAATCCCTTCGATCCGGCTCAGAATGTGGACGCCGGCACCCGGTACCTGCGCGAACTCCTGGAGAAGTACAACGGCGGTCTGCGCCACGCTCTTGCCGCCTACAACGCCGGTCCGGGCGCGGTGGACAGGTACAACGGCGTGCCGCCCTACCGTGAGACCGTGAACTACATCGTCCGGATTGAACGCGACTTCTTCGGCGCGCTCAGCGGGACTCCGGCATCCAATCGGTAGGAGCCGGCAAAAGCCACTGCCAGCCAAGGAGGATCATGAATTTAGCGGGCAAACATTGCGTACCATGCATGGGCGGCGTTCCCCCCGTCGAAGGCGAAGAATTGGAACAGTTGAAAGCCCAGGTTCCCGGCTGGCAAGTAGTCAACGGGCACCACCTTACGAAGACATACCGATTTCCCGACTTCCGCACCGCTCTCGACTTTGTCAACAAGGCGGGCGCGATCGCGGAAGACGAAGGACACCACCCCGACCTGCTGCTGACATGGGGCAAGGTCGAGGTCACGACCTGGACCCACAAGATCGACGGCCTCACCGAGAGCGATTTCATTCTTGCGGCCAAGCTCGATCAAATCGGCTGAACGGGAGACAGCCCGGCAGCCGGGATTCCGCACCGCGCTCTGTCACTGACTCTGCGAGGCCTGTATCGCCTGGCCAAGGTCCCAGATCAGGTCGTCCACGTCTTCGATGCCGACCGAAATCCGCACCAGGTCCTTGGTAACGCCAGCCTCGAGTTGCTGCTCGTCGCTCAACTGCTGGTGTGTGGTGGTGGCCGGGTGAATGATCAGGCTCTTGGCGTCGCCGAGGTTGGCCAGGTGTGAGAAGATCTTCACGGAGTCGATGAGCTTGCGCCCCGCCTCCGCGCCGCCTTTGATGCCGAACGTCACGATCGACCCCTGACCCTTGGGCAGGTATTTCTGCGAAAGAGCGTAGTAGGGGCTCGATTTCAGCCCGGGGAATTTTACCCACGTCACGGCGGGGTTGGTTTGCAGCCACTCCGCCACCGCCAGCGCGTGGCGGCTGTGGGCGTCCATTCGATAAGCCAGCGTCTCGATGCCCTGAATGAACAGGAACGAATTGAACGGGCTGATGCAGGGGCCGAAATCGCGCAGGCCTTCGACGCGTACCTTGATGATGTAGGCCAACGGTCCGAAAACCTCGGCGAACTTCATCCCATGGTAGCCAGGACTAGGCTGGGTGATGGCGGGGTACTTGTCGGTCCACGGGAACTTTCCGCTATCGACGATGATGCCGCCGATCGAGGTGCCGTGGCCGCCCAGAAACTTGGTGGCGGAGTGGACCACGATGTCGGCGCCGTGTTCGATGGGCCGGCACAGGTAGGGCGACGCCATGGTGTTGTCGACAATCAGGGGCACGCCCGCTTGGTGTGCTATGCCCGCGACCGCAGCGATATCGAGCACGTTCATGCGCGGATTGGCGATCGTCTCTCCATAGAGGGCGCGCGTCTTGGGGGTGATGGCTTTGCGGAAGTTCTCGGGGTCGTCGGGTTCGACGAACTTGACGTCGATGCCGAGGCGGCGAAAGCTGACATCAAACTGCGTGTAGGTTCCCCCGTAGAGCGTGCTGGCCGCCACCAGCTCATCGCCCGGCCCCATCAGGCTATTGATGGCCAGGAACTGCGCCGCCTGGCCGCTGGACGTGGCCAGTCCGGCAATGCCGCCTTCGAGTGCGGCCACCCGCTGCTCGAACACGTCGGTAGTGGGGTTCATGATGCGGGTGTAGATGTTGCCGAACTTCTGCAAAGCGAACAGGTCCGCGGCATGCGCCGAGTCCTCGAAGACGTACGAGGTGGTCTGGTAGATGGGAACGGCGCGCGCCAGGCTGGCTTTGTCGGGGGTATGCCCGGCGTGCAGGGAACGGGTAGCGAATCCGAGCGGGCGATCGATGGCTGTGTTGTCAGGCATAAGACTTCCAGGATACTATCAACGTGCCGATGCTGACGGCCATCACACGGGCGGTAAGCCCGACCATCAACCGCTGCGAACTGTCGTTTCGCGAACGCCAGGCAATCGATGTGCCGAGGGCCGAGATGCAACATCGGCGGTATGAAGCCTGCTTGCAGGAACTGGGAGCCCGGCTGATTTCGCTACCGGCCGAGCCGGATTTGCCCGATGCCGTATTTGTCGAGGACCCGGCCGTGGTGGTGGACGAGTTGGCGGTGATCGCGCGGCTGGGAGCAGAATCCAGGAGGCCGGAAGCACAGAGCCTGGCGGATGTGCTGCGGCAGTTCCGCCCGCTTCGATGGATCGAAGCGCCGGCCACCTTGGAAGGCGGGGATGTGGTGCGGGCCGGGAAGACGCTGTTCGTGGGCGCTTCGGGGCGGACCAACGGGGCCGGCGTGGAGCAACTGGCGGAGGCGCTGCGGCTGCCCGGCTACACCGTAAAACCGGTGGACGTGCGCGGCTGCCTGCATCTGAAATCAGCCTGTTCGTACCTCGGGGACCGGACGATGCTGGTGAACCGTGAGTGGGCCGATTGCGGAGTGCTTGAAGGCTACCGCCTGGTGGACGTGCCGCCAGACGAACCGGAGGCGGCCAACGTGCTCACCATCGGAAGGACCGCGATTGTGGCGGATTGTTTCCCGGGAACGGCACGGATTCTGGAGGGTATGGGGTGGTGCGTGAAGATGCTGGACAATTCGGAACTGATGAAGGCTGAAGCGGGGATGACCTGCTCCAGCCTCGTATTCGAGTAGCGCGACCCTGTTGGGCGTCGCTCTGCCAAGCTAGTTGAAGACCAGCCGGGTCTTCGTGCCCCCCAGGGTGATCTCCGTGATGGTGTTCTGGTTACCCACCTGATCGAATCGGATTTGGTTCTCGGAGTGCTTGGATGCGTCCGTTTCGACCTTCGCAGGGACCTCTTGCGACACCTTGCCCAAGGTGAAAACGACTTTGTCGGCGCCGACGGTCACCTTGTAATCACCGGCCTTCAACGCCGCGCCCTTCACTACGGCTGGCGCAGTCAGCGTGACGTTGTACGTGGGACCTTTGGCGGGAACGGTTCCCGCGATGGCGGCGACGAGAGCGAGAATGCTAAAAGCGACGAGGAACTTGGTCAACATGGTTTCTCCTAATCTCCAAATTTTTGCTTGCCCGTGGACTTCGGCTTTTCAGCCTAAGCAGAGTTTAGCACGTTATTGTCGTAAATTGCAACAGAAAGCTCCTTGATTTCCTTGATTGCCGCGTGTCGCCTCAATCGCCAACCCCTGGGCCATCGGCGGCGCGCTGCCGGCGGGTTCTACGCCGCCCAAAAACCTGCTATGGGTCCGGCCCAATGGCGGAAGCGCCGGCGCCGCCGGCTTCGATAAGCCCAATCGCCTACGGAGGAGCCCGGATCGCACTCCGCCGCTGCGGATCCGAAAAGCTCATGAGCCTGGGGCGCGTGATCGGGCATGCAACCCGCGCCGACGCCACCGGGCCAAACCTCAGTCTTCCTTCACGGTAAGGCTCCGGCGTCAGTTAACTTTAGATACTACCGCTTTCGATCGTGCTTAAATTATGGTACCTTTGGCGACTTGTGCGGTTCCGCATACTCGTGGTAGTCAAGGGACGGAGGATAGCCATGCCTGTGTTTTCGCTTCGTCACACGGCAATCATCGGGGTAGGTTCCCTGATCGTCCTGACATCGTGCTCCAGCCCTGCGCCCACTAACACGCACACTGCCGAGTTTTACTGGTCGGCCGCCAGACAAACCTATTCGACGGGCGACTATGTCAAGACCATCGACAACCTGGACCACCTGATTGGAGGTCCCAACGAGTACGTGTCCAGGGCGATCCCGTGGACGTTGGTGTTGACTTCGGGCATGGCATCCGGCTACATGGAGTTGGCCGACCAGTATTCGGCCGGCGCGCACGCGAACAAGGCCGAGGCGCCGGAATTCCTGCATCAGGCCATGAAATATCGCACTGCGGCCAGCCGGCTGGCGCTACAGTTCGCGCAGAACGTGGAGAGGATGGACCAGGTGCCGGCCGGGGCGATTCTGCTGGACTTCCCGCTGCCGATCGGGACTGCGGCGACCCCGCCGCTCTTCACCGCGGTGGTCAAAGGTGTGGTGCTGTCGAAAGAAGACGAGGATGCCGCATTGGAGTTGTCCATTCAGCGGAACGTGCTCCTGTCGGCTTGCCTGGCGGCGGGCGCGGCCAACGATCCAGCTAAGGCCGAGGCCATTCTGGGCGATGGATCGGCAAGCATTCCGCGGGTGACGTTCGCCCAGGCTGTAGCCAAGATGCTGGACAAAGAGTCTTCCCTGTATTCGAGGAACAAGCTGGACGATCCCCGGAAGCTGGCGGTTTTCCACCAGCGCGCGCAGGCAGTGCTGGATGACGCCGCTACCTTTGGGACGGCGCGGGTCTTGAAGGCGCAGGCGACGGTCAGGTAGAACTGGCAAGGTTTCACGATCGGCGAAGGCCCGCCTGCTGCGAAAGCTGCGAAAGCCTGCCTGCTTGACTTCCCCACGCCAACCTTGATAGCATCCCTTCGCTATCGGCGCAGGGCATATTGCATGATACGCAACGGCCGGTAAGCCTCCCGAGGGGAACTAGTGAAGGCACGGTGGACCATTTTGCTGCTTGGCTTCGCGATGGCGTTCGCGGCGTCTCAGAAGCGCCCGTACACCACCTGGAGCGACTATGGCGGAGCGGCGGACTCCATGCAGTATTCCGCCCTCAAGCAGATCGACAAGACCAACGTGAACCAACTCGAGTTGACTTGGTCCTACACCGTGCCGGGACCAAGCGGCAGGTTCGGGTTCAACCCGGTGATCGTCGATGGCGTCATGTACGTTCTGGGGAGCGGCAATGCCATCGTGGCGCTCGACGCGGCCACCGGGAAGCAGCTCTGGTCGCACCCCGTGGAGGGGACTCCCACCGACCGCGGCATCAACTACTGGGAAAGCAAAGACCGATCGGACCAGCGGCTGATCTTCTCGGCGAACAGCTACCTCCAGGAAATCAACCTGCACACCGGCGTCACGATTCCGTCCTTCGGCAAGGATGGCCGCGTCGATCTGCGCGAAGGGCTCGGCCGCGATCCCAAGTCGATTCGCAGCATTCAGACCGGCACGCCGGGGCGCGTGTTCGAGAACCTGATCCTGCTAGGCTCGGCAACCGGCGAAGCCTACGGATCCGCTCCGGGCGACTTGCGCGCGTATGACGTTCTCACCGGAAAGTTGATCTGGACCTTTCACACGACTCCGCATCCCGGCGAGTTCGGGTATGACACCTGGCCCAAAGACGCCTGGACCTACATTGGCGGCGACAACGCCTGGGGCGAGATTTCGATCGATGAGCGGCGCGGCATCGCCTACTTCCCGCTGGGGTCGCCCACCTACGATTTCTATGGGGCCGACCGCATCGGCGCCGGTCTATTCGGCAATTGCCTGCTGGCCTTGGACGCGCGCACGGGGAAGCGGCTTTGGCACTTCCAGGCCGTTCACCACGATCTCTGGGACTACGACCTGACCACCGCGCCCAAACTGCTTACCGTGCGCCACAACGGCAAGATGGTCGACATCGTGGCGCAGGCGACGAAATTCGGTTTCGTCTACGTGTTCAACCGGGTCACCGGCGAGCCGCTCTGGCCCATCGAGGAGCGACCCGTGCCGAGGAGCGACGTACCGGGAGAAGAGGCTTGGCCTACGCAGCCCTTTCCCACGAGGCCGCCACCCTTCACACGCCAGAAGTTCACCGTGGAAGATCTGAACCCGTATGTCGACGCTGCGGAGTCGGCCCGTCTTCGCGAACTTCTGCTCAACGCCCGCAACGAAGGCCTCTTCACCCCACCCAGTACGCGCAACACCATCGACATGCCGGGCGAATTGGGAGGCTCCAATTGGGGCGGGACGGCGGCAGACCCACAGACTGGAATGCTGTACGTCCGCTCGCACGACGCGCCCACGATGCACAAGCTCTCGGAGCGCGCCCCGCTGCGCCGGGTTGAGGGAGGCACTCCCGAGCAGGACGGCCACGTGGTTTACAGTCAACTCTGCGAAACCTGTCACGGCGTGGGTCGCACCAACGTGGCATCGCCCAAGGAACTCGGCGCGGAGGAAGTCAAGCGCATTGTCCGGAGCGGGCGCGGCCAAATGCCCGGCTTCTCCGAGACCACGCTTCCGGCGCGCGATCTGGACGCGCTGGTGGCCTATCTTGCCAATCCTGCGGCCGGCGAATTGCCAGCCAGAGCCGGACGAGGGCCCGCGCCCCCGCCCCCACCGCCGGGTCAGACGCGCTACTACACTCCCTACGGGACCCTGAATGCCAATAACGGTCTCCCGGCAATTGGTCCTCCGTGGTCGGAGTTGACGGCTTACGATCTCAACGAAGGCACGATCAAGTGGCAGGTCCCGTTGGGAACGGTTCCCGAGCTTGCCTCAAAAGGCATCAGGAACACCGGCAGCTACCATCCCACCAGAAACGGGCTGGTAGTGACCGCGGGAGGTTTGGTTGTTGTCGGCACCTGGTCGGACCGCACCGTGCATGCCTACGACAAGGACACGGGCAAACTGCTTTGGGAGAAGGAACTGGAATCCAATCCCGAGGGTCTTCCGTCGGTGTACGAAGCGGGTGGACGGCAATATATTGTGTTTTGCGCGCGGACGGGCCGGGTGTTTGACAACATCGGGGCAGAGTCAATGGCCTGGAAGCCAGGAAAGCCGGAGGCTCAAGGATATTATGTCTTTGCGCTGCCGAAGCGGAGGGGACAAAAGTGAGAACCTTTGAAGAAAACTGGTGGTACAGACCTTTGGCCTGTGTTGCCCTGATCATCACTGGAAGCCTGATTGTTACGGCCCAAACGCCCGGCAAGAAGGGTGGCGGTCCGCCCACCGAGTCGGTACGGCCACCGGGTGCGCACTACATCCGGAACACGGTGGCGGGCCTGCTCGGCTGGACCGTGGGGGCTCGGGCCAGCGCCTTCGGGCAGCTTACGTTCAGCGAGGCGGCGGTCAAGACCGACGCGCTGGGCCTGGCATCGATCGAGGGCTTCAGCACGCAGAAAGTGAGCGCCGCGATCCCTAAAAACCTCGACTGCAATCTAACGCCCGACGAGGTGGCGGCCGTGAGGACGAAGCTGCGCGCTTTGAATTTGAGGATGCCAGCCTATCGGGTCGATTCAATCCCCGCGGACGAGAGTGGGCGTCGCAAAATATTCGAGTTCGCCAAGAGCCTGGGGGTGGGGACCCTCATCGCCGCGACGGACGCCGCCTCACTGCCGGAACTGGACAAGCTGGCCAACGAAATCGGCGTCAACGTGGCGATTGAGAGCCGCGACCCGAAGAGCGTGACCGGCGCATTGGCAGGCCGCAGCAATCGGATCGGCGCCAGCGTGGATGTGGCGCAGTGGATGCAGCACGGGGTCAAACCCCTGGATGGTCTCGGCCAGATCAAAGACCGGCTCATGGCCGTGAACCTGAGCGATCGCATGGGTGCGGCCGGGCTCACGCAGTTTCTACTCGAGATCGCCCGGCAGGAGCCACCGCCGCAGGAATCGCCGGAAAAGTGCAGCAATTGCGGGCGGCCTTCGGGCGGATGGAATCCGCTGTTTCTCACCGTGGAAGCCAACGGCATCGAGGGTTTCGAAAAAGCCGCTCGTCCAGCCATGGGCTATCGCGTGGAACAGATTACTCACCTGCTCCCCATCACCAGTCCCGCTCGCGTGCCCGACGACGAACGCCAGAAGATCGAGGCTGCCCTGCCGCGGCAGGCTTTGGTGAAGCCCAAGAAGGCGCGGAGACTTTTGGTGATCGATCTCTGCCCCGCGGGCGGTTACTACCACACCACCATCGCTCACGCCAATCTGGCACTGGAGTTGATGGCCAAGTACACTGGCGCTTACGAACCCGTTTTCAGCAACGACCTCACTAATCTGAAGTACCCCAAGATCAAAGAATTCGATGCCGTGTTCCTGAACAGCACGGTGGGAGAAGTCTTTCCCGACCCGGACGTGCTGAATGGCCTGGTGCGCTTCGTCCGCGAAGGCGGCGGCCTTGCCGGCATCCACGGGGCTACTTATGCCTCCATGGATCTGCCCGAGTTTGGGGAGATGATTGGCGCGCAGGACGGGCCTCACCGCGTCGAGACGGCTACCTTGAAAATCGACGACCCGGGCAGCCCGCTGACCAAGGGATTCGCCGGCAAGGATTTCGTGCGCGAGGACGAGTTCTATCATTTCCTCCCCGATGGACCTTATTCGCGGGAGAAGTTGCACGTGCTGATCAGCATCAATACGGAGAAATCGGACATGAGCCAATGGCATGTCCGCCCCGACAACGATTACGGGCTGACCTGGATCAGGAGCTACGGAAAGGGGCGAGTCTTCAACTGCGCGATGGGGCATACGCCGACGCTTTTCGCGACGCCGGCACTTGCCGAACACATTCTGGCGGCAATCCAGTTCGTGCTCGGCGATCTGGAGGCGGATACTACGCCCAGCGCCAAGATGAAAGCAGGTACCGGGAGGCATCCATGAATCGGCGAAACTTCGTCAAGACGATCGGACTCGGAGCGGCGGCAGCGGCCGGTTTCGGCGCTGTGGAGCGGAAGCTCAAGATCGGCCACACCTGTATCACTTGGGGCACGTTTCCGCGCTTTCCCGAGGGCAGCGCCACGCTGGAACCGGCCGTAAGGGATATCTCGACCCTCGGCTACTGGTCGTTCGAGACCTTTCCCGAGGTGCTCGAAGACTGGGACGCGAAGGGCGCACTCAGTAAGCTCATCGACCAATACCACTTGCCGCTCAAATCCGGCTACATCGGGACCACGCTGACCGATTCTTCCAAGCGGAAGGAGAGCGTGGAGAAGGCCATCCGATTGGCCAAGGTCATCAAGAAGTATGGCGGGACTTTCGCCGTCCTGGCGCCCAACTCCGTCAAGCGCGCCGAGTACAACTTCAAGGAGTACCGGGCGAACATCATCGACGGTCTGAATGAGCACGCCATGGCCGTAGCCGACCTGGGCTTGGGCACCGGTTTGCATCAACACACCGGCACCTGCATCGAGTCGCGCGACGAAGTGTACGACGTCATGGAGTCGGCAAATACGAAGTACCTGAAGTTCGCGCCGGATGTCGGACAACTCCAGAAGGGCGGGGCCGACGCCGCCAAGGTGGTCAAGGATTTCCTGCCCCTGCTGAAGCACATGCATCTCAAGGACTATAGCGGGGGCGAGCACTTTGCCGGCTATTGCCCGCTGGGTCAAGGCAAGGTCGATCTGGTGCAGGTGCTGGACCTGGTGGAATCCGGGGGCCAGCAGCCGAACATCATGGTGGAGTTGGACTCCTCGAAGAACCAACCGCTGACCGCCCTGGAAACCGCCACGATCACCAAGGCCTATCTGGTGAAACTGGGATATCAGTTTCGATTCTAAAATGGCTCGCCCATTGATCCATATTCTGCTTCTCGCCCTCACCCTATCAGCGGCTGACCAGCCGCCCTACACCACGTGGAGCGACTATGGCGGGTCGGCCGACTCCATGCAATACTCCGCCCTCGAGCACATTAACAAGACCAACGTGAAGGGGCTCGAACTGGCCTGGCGGTACCTCGCCCCTGGCCCCGCCGGCCGATTTTCGTTCAATCCGCTGATCGTCGACGGCGTGATGTACGTGGTGGGGAAGGACAGTGCCGTGGTTGCTCTCGACGCGGCAACCGGAAAACCGATCTGGACGCACCCGGTGGAGGGCAACCCGACCAACCGCGGCTTTAACTACTGGGAGAGCAAGGACCACTCGGACCGCCGCCTGATCTTTGCCGCCGATGGTTACCTTCAGGAGATCAACCTGCGCACTGGCGTCACCATTCCGTCCTTCGGCAAGGATGGCCGCGTCGATTTGCGGGAAGGCCTCGGCCGCGATCCGAAGTCCATCGGAGAGATTCAAAGCGGCACGCCCGGACGTATTTTCGAGAACCTCGTCATTCTGGGTTCGGCGCCCGGCGAGTTGTATGGTTCTCCTCCCGGCGATCTGCGCGCCTATGACGTGCTGACAGGGAAGTTGGTTTGGACATTCCACACGGTGCCGCATCCGGGCGAGTATGGCTACGACACCTGGCCCAAGGACGCCTGGAAATATATCGGCGGCAACAATGCCTGGGGCGAAATCTCGATCGACGCGAAGCGCGGCATCGCCTACTTCCCGCTGGGCTCGCCAACCTACGATCTCTACGGCGCCGACCGCATAGGCGCCAACCTTTTCGGCGATTGCCTGCTGGCGCTCGACGCCCGCACCGGCAAGCGGCTTTGGCATTTCCAGGTGGTCCATCATGACCTCTGGGACTACGACCCCACCACGGCGCCCAAACTGCTCACCGTGCGCCACAACGGCAAGATGGTGGACATCGTGGCCCAGCCGACGAAATTTGGCTTCCTCTACGTGTTCAACCGCGAGACCGGAGAGCCCCTGTGGCCGATTGAGGAGCGGCCCGTGCCGAAGAGCGATATCCCGGGTGAAGAGTCGTGGCCTACCCAGCCGTTCCCGACCGCGCCTCCTCCGTTCGCTCGCCAGAAGTTCACCGTGGCCGACATCAACCCATACGTGGAGCCGGAGGAAAAAGAGCGGCTGCGAAAGATCCTCGTGAACGCGCGCAATGAGGGCATCTTCACCCCGCCCACCATCACGCGCGACCAGATCGCCGTGCCGGGCGAAATGGGTGGCTCCAATTGGGGAAGCACCGCGGCCGACCCGCAGACCGGCATGCTATATGTTCGATCGTACGATGCTCCCACCATCCACAAACTCACAGAGACGCAAGCTCCCCGGCCGGCCGGCGGCACCCCCGAGCAGCAGGGGTTCGCGCTCTACACGCGGCTTTGCATCGCGTGCCACGGTCCGAACCGGGAGCGCATCGCGTACCCGAAGGAGATTGGGGCCGACCAATTCCGGAGCGCCATCCGCAACGGGAAGGGAGAGATGCCATCCTTCTCCGAGACCACGCTCACCCGGGCCAACGCGGATGCGCTCATGGCTTATCTGGCGAATCCCGCTGCGGGTACAGCGCGCGCCGCGCCAGCCAGGCGCGGCGCTCCACCGCCTCCGCCTCCCCCCGGACAGACCCGCTATTATGGCCCGTTTGGAAACGTGCTGTACGCCAATAACGGCCTGGTGGCGATCAGCCCGCCGTGGTGTGAGTTGGTCGCCTACGATCTGAACGAAGGCGTCATCAAGTGGCGCGCGCCCCTGGGCACAACTCCCGGGCTTGCAGCTAAAGGGATCACTCGTACTGGCAGTTCGCGATTTGCCAGGAACGGACCGGTGGTCACCGCGGGCGGATTGATTTTCGTGGGGTCGGGACCGGATCGCATGGTCCACGTGTACGACAAGGATACCGGTGAGATTCTTTGGGAGAAGGAACTGGAAGCCAATCCCGACGGGATTCCGTCGGTGTATGAAGTGGGCGGCAGACAGTACGTGGTCTTCTTCGCCGCAGGGGGAGGTCGTGAGTCGATGGCCATAAAGGCCGGCAGCCCCGACGCTCAGGGCTACTACGTCTTCGCGTTGAGCAAAAATTAGGGCGACCGAGGTGGCACATGAAAGCTTATAGGCAGGCTGTCTTGTTCATACTAATCGCCGGCGCGCTGACCTGCTCCGCACAGACACCACCCGCCGCCGGCAGAGGCGGGCGAGGGGGCGTGCCGGCCGCTCCAGCGATTCCCAACCTGTCGCTGCGCCCCACCGGCTCCAGCCTGGGCACGATCCGCGCCGGGGCTGCCGACAACAACATTTGGTTCGGCTGGCACGTCGTCATTCCCACCGCCGGCTTCCGTCAACTGACGTTTTCGGAGGCGCTCGCCAAGTCCGACACGCTCGGCGTCACGGGCGTCGAGGCCTCGAGTTCGCAACGGCTCAGCCCGGAGATTCCCAAAAACCTCGACTACCGACTCCAGCAGGGGGAGCGTGCGGCCGTCGTCCGCCGCCTGCGCGAAGTGAACCAGCAGATTCTTGCCTACCGCGTGGAGAACATCGGACCGGATGAAACTTCGCAGCGCAAAGTCTTCGAGTTCGCCAAATCCCTCAACGTTCCGCTGATCGTTACCAACGCCGAACCGGCGTCGCTCTCCGGTCTCGAAAAGCTCGCTAATGAATTCGAAATCAACGTCGCGCTCGATAGCCGCAACGACCCGAAGAGCCTGCTGGGTGCGCTTGAAGGCCGCGGAAAGCGGATGGGCGTGGCCGCCGATCTGGGCGGATGGATGCAAGAGGGCATCAAGCCGGTTGACGGCCTGGCGCTGGTCAAAAGCAGATTGATGGCCGTAGATGTGCGCGACCGCAGCGCGCTCGGCGCCAAGGGCAAGGACGTCACACTGGGTAGCGGCGCCGCCGGACTGCCCGATTTCTTCCTGGCCGCATTTCGCGCCGAGATCAAACCCCTCGTCATCGCGGTGGACGCGACCGGCGCAGCGGACACCTATGCCGACCTGCAAAAGTCGCTGACCGGCTTCGAGAGAGCCATGTGGCCGGCGATGGCAGCGCGCGTGCGACAGGTGGTCGATTCCCCAGCCGGCAAAATCCGCGGACCCGACCGGTTGGACGCCGACATGAGGAAGCAGATCGACGCGGCCACACCACGGCAGGCCATGGCGCCACCCAGGAAGCCGCGCAAGCTCCTGGTAACCGATCTACAGATGTATTCCGGACACGCCACCATCCCGCACGGCAACCTGCTGATCGAGCTCATGGGCAAGTATACGGGCGCGTTCACCCCCGTATTCAGCAACGATCTGGAGCTTCTCAAATATCCGAAGATCAAGGAATTCGACGCGGTCTATCTCAACAATGTCTGCGGGATGATCCACAACGATCCGGAAGTGCGCGAGGGGATCCTGCGCTTCGTGCGCGAAGGCGGCGGCATCGGCGGCCACCACGCCGTGACCTTCGCCAACAACAACTGGCCCGAGTTCGCCGAAATGATGGGCGGGTGGGCCGGGGCGCATCACACCGAAAAGCAGGTGATCAAAGTCGACGACCCTAACAG
>Ga0209698_10001576_pt1 | contig 26220 bp, 19 predicted proteins | sample LitLauG_LLR_2012_FD_187203 | JGI IMG/M metagenome (GOLD analysis project Ga0209698, IMG submission 187203) | Freshwater sediment microbial communities from Pennsylvania, USA - Little Laurel Run_MetaG_LLR_2012 (SPAdes) (version 2) | ecosystem: Environmental > Aquatic > Freshwater > Creek >... | reverse complement strand
GCATACGACTGGAACCTGATGGGGACGGTGGAAGCATCAAACATGTGGACGGTCGACCCCGCCAGCCGCGTCAACACTCTCGACGCGAGCCTGAGAAACGGCGGCGGCACGGCGGGGATGGGGTATCTCCCTGGTCCGGATTCGTATTTCCTCCGGTTCCTTGAGAACCAGGATCAGGACAGGATCGCCTACCTCTACTCTGTCGGTGCGCCCGACGCCGCAACGGCGCGGGCCCGGACGATGCCGGTAGCGACCGCGGTGAATCTCGCCGTCGGGCTTCCGCAGGTGTACGCCGGACAGGAGGTGGGACGCGGGCCGGGAATCACCGATTTTGACGTCCGTCGGCGCGGCGTCGTCAACTTCGCCGATACCGCGGGAATTCTCCTGATCCCCCATTACCAGAAACTGGCCCAGATCAGGAAACAGTACTCCTGCTTCACGTCGCAGACGATGGTACGCGTGGGAACCGATGCTGCCGGCGTCTATGCGTATTCCCGTCCGTCCACGGCGGTGAACGGCCTCGTCGTCGCGAATATCGACGGCGTTCCTCATGATGCGAACGTCATCCTCTCAATTAACGGGAGCCCCGCGCAGTTCCTGGGGTTGTCGAACGGGGCGGCGTACGTCGCGTCGGATCTGTACAACGCCACGACGCAGCAGGTCGTCTTCACCGGAGGGATCGATACGCTGAAGGTTTCCCTCCCGGCATTCGGGACCGCCGTGTACGTCTTTGACAACGTCTCCCACACGCTTCTCCTCCCCACGCTTACCGGAATTGCGGCCGGTCCGTCGTCCGCGGTCCCGCGTGAATACGCGCTCGGCCAGAATTATCCGAATCCGTTCAATCCGTCCACGACGATCACGTACCGGATCCGGACGGCGGGGAATGTGACGCTTCGCGTGTACGACGTGCTCGGCCGTGTCGTGGCGACCCTCGTCGACGGATACCGCGGTGCGGGCGAGTTCGCCGAGACGTTTGACGCCTCGCGCCTCTCGAGCGGCGTCTATTTCTACAGGCTCCAGGCAGGTTCGTTCGTCAACACGAAAAAGATGGTTTTGGCAAAATAAGGATCATCAGGGACATAGCCGGTCAACAATCGCCCATGGAAAACGTCACATCGCACGCCGCACTTACCGTGCTTGAACGCGCACTGGAGAGCGTCCGGAAAACCTACGGGGAGAGAAACAGAGAGAGGAAATTCACGTATGCCGTCCCCGGGCTCTGGGTCTCCGCGGAAGGGGGCGGCAAGTCCGTCAGCGTCGATCCGTTTGAGTTCTTTCTCGGTGCGGTGCGGCACGCCATGAGCGCCGTCCCCGGGCCGCACCGCGACCCTTCGGCGGGCGAATGGACGAAGGATGCGGTGATCTACAATATGTTCGTCCGTACCACGTCAGCGTTCGATCACGACGGGAGCGGGAAACTCGAACTACCGGCGAACGGGGACGGGTTCCGCGAGACCGGGACGTTTCTCAAAGCGATCGCGATGCTCCCGTACATCAAGCGGCTCGGAGCGGACACCGTGCACCTGCTGCCGATCACGTCGATCGGACACGACGGGAACAAAGGGACGCTCGGCTCCCCGTATGCGATACGGAATCCGTACGAAATCGACGAGAACCTCTCCGAGCCGCTTCTGGGTCTCGACGCCAAGACGGAATTCCGGGCGTTCGTCGAGGCGGCGCACAGGATGGGGATACGCGTCGTCGTGGAGTTTGTCTTCCGGACAGCCGCCAAGGACGCGGACTGGGTGAAGGAACATCCCGATTGGATGTACTGGATCAGGGACGCCGTCCCCCCGAGGGATCCGCAGCACCAGGACGAGTCGAGGTACGGTTCGCCCCTGTTCACCGCACGGGAGCTCGAACAGATCCACAGCGACGTCAAGGCGGGGAATCTCGGAAACCTGCTCCCCCCGCATGAAATCTACAGAAACTTTTTCACCGCGCCCCCCGCCCCCGCCGGCGTGACAAAGAAGGAGGGGAGATATGCCGGCCGGCTCGCCGACGGCACCGCGGTCAAGATCCCCGGCGCGTTCGCCGACTGGCCGCCGGACGACAATCAGCCCCCGTGGGGGGACGTGACGTATCTCCGCATGTACACCCACCCGGCGTTCAATTATATCGGCTACAACACGATACGGATGTACGACGCGCGCCTGACGCAGCCGGAATACGTTAACCGCCCCCTCTGGGACAGGATCGCGGGGATCATTCCGTATTACCAGAGCGAATTCGGAATCGACGGGGTCATGATCGACATGGGGCATGCGCTCCCGATGCAGCTGAAGGCCGAAATGGTGTCGAAGGCGCGCGCAAACGACGCGGATTTTGCGTTCTGGGACGAGAACTTTTCGATCACGCAGAAGAGCAGAGAGGAGGGGTACAACGCCGTCTTCGGGTACCTCTGGGTCGACGAACACCATGCCGGGAAGATGCGTGAATTCCTCCTGAGGCTCTCGAGGGAGGCGTTCCCCATACCGTTCTTCGGCACGCCGGAAAACCACAACACGCCGCGCGCCGCCTCCCGTCCGGGAGGAACATCCTACGCCCGCTGGGCGCTCGTGGTCAACAGTTTTCTCCCCGCGGTCCCCTTTATCCATTCCGGCTACGAGCTCGCCGAGCGGTATCCGATAAACACCGGGCTCGATTTCACCGTGGAGCAGATCAGGCAGTTTCCCTCCGAGCGGCTCCCCCTCTTCAGCGAATACGGATACAACTGGCTGAGCGCCGAGGAATTCACCCAGTTCCTGACCCGGGTAATGGCCATCCGTGCCCGGTACAGGGCGCTCGTCGTCGATGCGTCCCCCGCGACGTTCCGCGTTCTCCAGCCGGACAGCCCGTCGGTGCTCGCGTTCGCCCGTGTTTCCCCCGGCGAGGGGGTGAGGATCGCCGTCGCAGGCAACGCGGATTTTCACTCGGCGGTCTCCTTCCGGATGCACTGCGGTTCCGGGAAGCCCCGCGTGACGGACCTCCTGCGGGGCGCGGCGATCGACGTGCGCGACGGCACGATCGCCGCCACGCTCGGGCCGGGCGAATCCATCGTGTTTGAATACTGATCCCGGATCTGATCCCCTCACTTCCCGAACAGAAACGCCGGACTCCCATGCGCGACATGCAACGCACACTGACAGGCGGATTCTACGCGCTCATAAGTCTCCCGTCGACCGCGATGGGGTTCGCGCTCTCGATCCAGATCTCGGCGCTGAGCTGGATACTCACGACGCAGTACGGGCTCGACATCCATCAGGTGGGTATCGTCTGGGCGGCGGGCCCTCTTGCCGGGATCTTCGGACAGGTGATCATCGGCCTGATAAGCGACAGGGTCTGGTTCTGGGGAGGAAGGCGGCGTCCGTTCATCATCATCGGCGGGGCGCTCGCCGCGCTGATGCTCCTCGCGCTGCCCAATATCCGCGCGCTAAGCGGGACGCTCGGCGTCGCGAGCCTTCTCGTTGTGGCGACGGCGATCGCCCTGACGCTCGATCTCGCGATCAACGTCAGCTTCAATCCGACCCGCTCCGTCATCGCGGACGTCACGCCGGAAGGGGAGGCGAGGACGAAGGGGTACACGTGGATGCAGACGATCTCCGGTTTCTTCGGGGTGCTCGCGTACGTCGTCGGCGCCGTCGCGGGGAATTACGTCCTCATTTATGCCGGGGTCGGCCTCGTTCTCCTGTTTTCGGTGGTCCCGATTCTCTTCGTGGAGGAACCCCGCGAACTCCGGGCCGCCGCGGAGGAGAAGCCCGGGGAAAAAGGAGGAGGGACGCAGTGGGGACAGCTTTTCAGACTGTATGTGGCCCATGCCTTTTCCTGGATCGGCGTCCAGACGATGTTCGTCTTCATCATCGCTTTCATACAGCAGAAAATGGGCCTCCCCTCCGCGACGGCCGATGCGGCCCGGGTGTCGGGCCAGATCATCTCCATATCCTTTGCGGTGCTCAACACCGTCGGATTTCTCCTCCCCGCACCCGTGCTTGAGCCGCTTGCCGCACGGTTCGGCCGCGTCAGGGTCCACACGGGGGCGGTCGCGATCATGAGCGCGGGGTACTTCGGCGTCGTCGCCTTCGGTACGACGCCTCTTATGCTCTATATCATGATGGGGGTCCTCGGCATCGGCTGGGCCTCGATCGTCTCGCTCCCGTTCGCCGTCATGACGGAGAAAGTCGACAAATCGCGCACGGGGTTCTTCATGGGGATATTCAACCTTTCCGTCGTCCTCCCCCAGCTGTTCGTCAGCCTCGTGCTCGGGAAAATCATACTCGATGCCCCGGACAAATCCCTGATTTTCGATCTCTGCGGGTGCACGCTCGCCCTCTCCGCGCTCGGGTGGCTTTTCGTGCGCGAGGGAGCGCCGGCCCGCGCCGCCGGCGCCACCGCGGTGCGGACGCACTGAAGGGGGGGACGCCCAACGATGGAACAAGCGAGAGGTCTCACGTGATCAAGCCGCGCCTGTCGTCGCTTCAGATCTGGAATATGAATTTCGGATTCTTCGGGATCCAGTTCGGGTGGGGCCTCCAGATGGCCAACATGAGCGCGATCTACCAGTACCTGGGGGCGAAAGAGGAGGACATCGCGTGGCTCTGGATCGCCGCCCCGCTGACCGGGCTCATCGTCCAGCCGATCGTCGGCTATGCGAGCGACAGGACATGGACGCGGCTGGGGAGAAGACGCCCGTATTTTCTCGTCGGCGCGCTCCTCTCGACGCTTGCGCTCATTGCCATGCCGAATTCCCCCACGGTCTGGATGGCGGCGGGGCTCCTCTGGATGCTCGACGCGAGCATCAACATCACGATGGAGCCCTTCCGCGCGTTCGTGGGGGACATGCTCTCCCCCGCGCAGAGAAAAACCGGGTTCGCGATGCAGAGCCTCCTGATCGGTCTCGGTGCGGTCCTCTCCTCGGCGCTCCCCTGGGTGCTGACGAACTGGTGCGGCGTTTCGGGCGCGTCGCCGGGAAGCCTCATCCCGCGCACCGTCCATCTTGCGTTCACGATCGGCTCGGCGGTGTTCGCGCTCGCCGTGCTGTACACCGTCCTCATGACGCGTGAGTATCCCCCGGACGATCCCGGGGCGTTCCGGGCGATGAAAGAGTCTTCCGCCGGCGCGGGCCGGGCGTTCCGGGAAATACTCGGCGGCATCCGTTCGATGCCCCGGACGATGCGCCAGCTCGCGCTCGTCCAGTTCTTCACCTGGTTCGCCCTGTTCTGCATGTGGATTTATTTTGTCCCCGCGGTGGCGGCCAATGTGTTCGGCGGGATTCCGGGATCGCCCGCGTTCCAGGAGGGGAGCGAGTGGGGAGGGCTCTGTTTCTCGGTGTACAACGGGACGGCGTTTGCGTTCTCGTTCGTGCTGCTGGGCCTCGTGCGGAAATTCGGGGCGCGGGAGATTCACCGCTGGAGCCTTGTCGCGGGGGGGGCCGGGCTTGTTCTGGCGGTCGTTCTCCGCAACCAGTATGCGCTCCTCTTCTGCATGGTTCTTGTCGGCGTCGCCTGGGCGAGCATCCTCTCGATGCCGTACGCGATGCTCTCCAACGTCATCGCGGCGGAGAAGATGGGGTTCTACATGGGGGTGTTCAATTTCTTCATCGTCCTGCCGCAGATCCTGGCGTCCGCGGGGCTGGGCCTCCTCATGAAGCACGTTCTGGGGGGCAATCCGATGAACGCGATACTCATGGGAGGGTGTTCGCTCGGCGTCGCGGCGGCGTGCACGTTCCTGCTTCGCGAGGCGGGGGATTCACCGTCCGCGGCCGGGGAGACGGCCTAGGGGGGGCTGAATCCCCGGGCGAGAAACCCACCGTCGACAGGGATGCAGGCGCCGGTGATGTAGGACGCCTCGTTCATGCAGAGGAAGGCGACGGCCGCGGCGGCCTCCTCGGGCTCTCCCACCCGTCCAAGCGGCGTATGGGCGACGACCGCCGCGAGGTACTCGGGCTTGCCGAGAACGCCCGAGGCCAGCGGCGTCCGGATGTACCACGGCGCAACAGAGTTCACGCGTATCCCCTCCGGTCCCCACTCCGCGGCAAGCGCCCGCGTCATCTGCATCATCGCCGCTTTACTCATCGCATAGGGAGTGCCGGTGCCGACCCCGGTCATCCCGGCGACGGACGCCACGTTGACGATGCTTCCTCCCCCCGCGCTCGCAAGAAGCGGGTACGCCTTTCTGCACATTTCGTACGCCGACGTCATGTTCGTCAGCATGAGTTGATCGTATTCTTCCGACGTATACGCCGTGGTCTTTTTCCGGATATTGGTCCCGGCGTTGTTGACGAGTATGTCGAGCTTCCCCCACTGTTTGCCGATACGCGCGATGACTCCTTCCCGGACGTGTCCGTCGGCGATGTCGCCCGGCATCCCCCGGGCTTCCCACCCCTTCGCCGTCCACTCCTCCACGCGCGCATTCACGTCGGGAGCGGACCGGGCGACGATGAACACCGCTGCGCCCAGCGAAAGGAATTCCTCGGCGGCGGCTTCGCCGATCCCTTTCGTCCCCCCTGTGATCAGGGCTTTCTTCCCTTTCAACGTCCATTTTCCACTATCGGGAGCGGTCATCGCAATGCTCTCCCCCCCGCCACAAGCATGTCGTATATGTTGGGATCGCCGGGGCGAAGTTTTCCCCCGCCGTTCCATTCTCCCCGCTCCCTGTTGACGCTCCTGAATTCCCCGAGTCCCGAGCCGCCGTGGTCATCCTGCGCGCCGGCAATCACGGTAAACGTCCACGATCGGTCCGGATACCCGAGGAGCGCGAGGGGCAGGGCGAACCGGATTGTCCCGGACTGCGCGTCGCCGAACGGGTGGAGGGCGTCGTCCTTCAGCGGGACATATGCGGTAAGCACACCACCGCGCGCGTCTTCCACCTGTATCCCGCCGCCGACGTAAATGATCTTCTCGTACCAGTGTGCGCTGTCGAGAACGACCGCCGCATTCCGTCCGATCCGGTCTTTCCCCGAGCCTGGAACGCCGTCTTCATCGATCGCGATCGCCGCAAACGTGAGCTGGAATCCGTACTCGGGATGCCATCCGGGATCCGAGAGGGCTGCGAACCGGAGTATGAAGTACGCGTACTGGCTGTCCGCACTCAGGGTGAAGCGGCGGAGCGAGAACGAACCCGGGGCAAAGAGAGGATTGCGCGGGTACGAATAGGCAAATGAGTCCGGGCCTGCGCTGTGTGTGACGTCAACGAGCGGACGGGCGGACGGATTGCCCCTCATGACAACGTCGTGGGGGAGAAGAGGATAGCCGGGTCCGCTGAGCGCTCTGAGATTCCCTGCGATGCGCGGGCGCGCGAAGGGGGGGGCGCTTCCGGGAATTCCGGCCATGATCTTTCCGATGACGAGGGCCGGCCACGCCCTCCCGTTGCATGTCACGCGGAGCGTTGCGCCGGCGTAAAGAATCTCAACATGAGAACGGGGGGGGAGACGGGTTTCCGCCGCCAGGTATGTGCTCCCGGATATGTGGATCAGGGCGTGAAGAGAGACGGTATCGCCTCTTCCCGAAGAGGTGACGCGCAGCGCGTCCCCCGGGCCTGCGCGTCTGACGTTGACGGCGAATTCCTCCCCGTCCGCCGTGATGCGGGCGTTGACATCTCCCAGCGCTGCGGGGAGTTTCGGTTCGACGGAGAGTGAACGGGTAAGCCGGTTGAACCTGAGTCCGAGATAATCGTCGTAGAAATTCCGTATGAACTCCGCCAGGCTCCACGCCTGTGAGAACGTCCCGGAGTGCCCCGGCTCGAGTTCGCCGGGTCCCGGCACGGCGTCAAGAAGCTCCGGCAGGGTTCCCGCGGCCCCCCTGTCGAGCAGCTGGTGAACGGAGTTCCGCGTGATCGACCACGCGGTTTCCTCTCTCCCGGCGGCGCACAGGAGCGATATGAGCGGACCCTGGAGCCACGTCCAGACCGTCCCGTTATGGTACGCGGCGTCCTTCGGATAATACGGGGGACGGTCGTGCCAGGGATGAAAGCCCGGGTCATCCTGCGAGAGGGAGGCGACACCGTATTCATAGGTGAGCCTGGAGACGACGGTGTCGATCATCTGTGCACGGGCGGCGTCATCGAGAAGTTCCGCCGTGAAGATCTGGTTCGGCCGGAGCGTCATGTCGGGAGTGCCGTCCTCGCGAAGCCTGTCCGCGATTCCCCCGCGCGTCACGAAGTATCGGCGGAAATTCCCCCTCAGGCGGAGCAGGGCCTCATGCCACCGCCGCGCGGAAACCACGTCACCGACGAGGGTCGCAAAATACTCTCCCGCTGCAAGCTGTCCTGCCCAGAGCGCCTGGACGTCGTTCGCGCGGTTCCCTCTCGGGCTCCAGGGGCCGTCGGGTCCCACCGCGTCCATCCACGTTTCGGCGTCCCGGTGGGTGAGAAAGCCGAGCGAGTCGGTATGATAGCGGAGGGTCCCCTCGATCGAGCGCATGACCACCGGATACGTTGTCAGGGCGAAACGCATGTCGCCCGATCTCTCCGCATACTCTTTCACCATCAGCACGAACCGCGGCGTCCCGTCGGCGGTGTTGTATGCCGTGTCGGTCGCCGTCACCCTGTTGGGGATCCTGCCGTAGTCCGTCGAGAGTGAGTCCCGCTGCTGGAATGACGAGAACAGCGAGAGGATCCGTCGCGCCTCCGCGAAGCGGCCGGTCACGAGCGCCGCTCCCGGCAGCGCGATGAACGTGTCGCGTCCCCAGTAATCGGCGAACCAGGGGAGCCCCGCGTATATGCCTCCGCCGGAGACGGTGAGGGCGTCGAGCGAGAGTTTTGCCCATGCAAGGGCCGCGTCGAATCTGCCGTCTGCCGTCGTCGCTGCCGTCGCACCCAGGAGAAGTTCCATCCTCCCCCTGCGGCGCAGCGCGAGCAGGGTCCGCGACGAGGCCGCAAACCGGGCCAGGGCGAGCGACTCTCCCTTTGTGTCCCCTGTCGCCGCCGCAATGATGTGGAGTTTTCCCCTGGGCGCGACGAGCGATGGCGACCCGGGTGCAGTGCCGGACGTGGCTTCCGGAGAAAACCCCCGGGCGAACAGGGAGATCCAGACGGGAAAATTCTCCTGCGGGGTCCGGCGCATGTGCCCCTTTCTCGCAATCGAGATCGACGACTCCCCGGCCTCCGTCAGCACATCCGCTCCCCGTTTCCCGCCTCCCGTGAGCGGCGTGAATCTCACCTCGACGGGGCGGGGGCTTGAGAGCGTAACGATGAACGCCGCTATGCTGTCGGCGGGCCTCAGTTCTTCAACGATCCCCCCCGGGTACTCCCTCCTGAGGAAATCGGGATAGACCGTCGCCCGAGCCGCCTCCCTGTCGAGCGGGACGCCGTCAACCTCGAGCGCATAGTCTTCGATAAATTTTTGTCCTTCGACGGTGAACCCTTCCCATCCCGCAGCAGAAGCCCGGTTGGTCCCCCCGTAAAAGAATGCCCCGGCCTTGTTCGTAAAGCAGAACGACCGGGACCCTCCGCGGCAGACGATGCCGAGGGAATCGAGCGGCGATCCCCCGGACGGCGCCCCCTGCATCAGCCCGCCCGGGAGTGTCGCGAGGGAGCAGAGAAGCACGAGCGATCTCCCCGTCATCGGGTCCCCCGGAATGTCCTGAGAATGTCGGCGAGCCGTCCGCTCCAGTTGAGCCAGTTATGGGATTCCGGATATTCAGCGTATGTGATGCGGTACCCTTTCGCCGTCATCAGGTCCCGCATGACGCGGGAGCGTTTCTCGGCGTCGCGGATCGTGCCGGTACACAGGTACATGCGAAAGTCCCTCCGCGCCGAGTTCCGGATCATCGTGATGAGCGTGTCGTTTTGCCACTGGTAGGAGGGAGACTGTGCGGCGCAGAGCCCGAAAACCTCCGGCCGAGTGAACGCCGCGTACGTCGCAATGAGTCCACCCATCGAGGCGCCCATGATTGCCGTGTTCCGGGGCCCGGCCATCGCCCTGTAGCGGTTCATGACGAGAGGGCGCAGCTCTTCACACACCGCTCCGACGAACATGTCACTCAGGGCATAGTCGCTCATCCGGTGGTTTGACCCGGGGTCCGCCGGGTCGGACCGGGGATCGATGAACACGGCGATCAGCGGGAGGATCTCGCCGGCTGCCGTGAGATTATCGATGACGTTGTTCATCCCTGTTCGTGTGAGATACTCGCCGCCGTCCGTTACGTACATAACGGGATAACTGCCGGCCGTGCCCTGGTACCCCGGCGGGAGATACACGTAGACGGGTATGCGGCGCCCGAGTCGCGCGCTCATGAACGAGAGGGTGTCGATGCCGCCGTGAGGGGTGCCCTTCCGGGGGAGTGTTTCCGCGGGGAAACGGTAGCGGGGCATCCTCACCTCCGAGTTGTCGCCGAAACCGCCGGATGCGGTGAGAGGATTCAGGGGGTCGCATATCCAGGCGGAGTCGACGACGAGTTTATATTCAAACCGGGCGGAGGGATCCGCATGCCAGCGGCCGACGTAGAGGTCCGTGCCGGGAAGGCGCTCCATCTCGTCCGCGGCGGGGTCCCAGCCGTTCGGGTCGCCGGCGATGAACACATGTCCCGCCTTCCCCCGGTAGAGAAACGTCACGGAGGAATCTTCCGTCAGCACGCCCCCGGCCCGGCGCGCCCGCGAAAGAAGAGCATCGACCGCGCCCGGGGCGCTGTCGGCGGCGCTGAAGGATTTCCCCGCCGTGCCGCGCGCGTCCTGCGCGGCACAATACCCGGAAGGGAGCGCCTCGCCGAGCGCGAAGAATATCGCGAGCGCAATCGCCGGCGTTTTGTGTGTCATCGGAAATTGTGGAATCATCACCGTCCCGGCGGTAGCCGCCGTCTACAGATGGAAGAGTATCGGCAGGAGGATGTACGCCGCGCTCATTCCCGCGATGATCAGGCAGATCATCGATCCCGCGGCCCAGAAGAACATCCTGAGATCGCCGTCTCTCAATCCCGATACGCGGAGGGCCTGGCGGAACGTCAGGACCGCTCCCGCCAGCGAGAGGAGGGAGACGGATCCGAACGCGGCAAGAAGAATGAGATCCAGCTTCGCCATCCCCGAATATAATAAAACCGCCGGCGAAATGGAACGGGCTTCCTTGCAGTTCTTCCCGGCAATCTCTACATTTATTGCATCGGAGTGCCGGGGATCGGGGACTGTGGGCCTCTGCCTCCGGCGGGTTGCAACTGTCACGGGGGGCAGCGATGCCGGAAGCGTGCAAGAGGGGGGTTCTCGTTGTCGAAGACGACACGGATCTCCGCATGCTTTTCGGGCTCATGCTGAGCGCGGCACATTTCGAGGTCTATGAAGCAGCCGACGGGATTACCGGCCTGAAGGTGCTGGAGGACCATCCCGGCGGCATCGATCTCGTGCTGACGGATCTCGGGCTCCCCGGCCTCGGGGGGGTTGAGCTCATCTCACGGGTGCGTGCCGCAAGGCCGTCGGTGAAGATCATCGGCACAAGCGGCCTCGGATCAAGAAATGTGCGCGAGATCGTTCTCCGGGCCGGCGCGGACGAATTCTTTTCAAAGCCGTTTTCGATCGGCGAGGTCATCGAGAAAGTCAAGACGATGATGCAATGAGATTTGCCACCGAGTATCTCTGGTTCAACACTTCACAGAAGCGCGAGTACATCAATATCACGGAGAAGGTCCGCGAGGTCGTACGCAAGAGCGGCATCATGGACGGGATGGTTCTCGTCTCCGCCATGCACATTACCGCCGGTGTGTACGTCAACGATGCGGAGTCCGGCCTCATACAGGACATCGACAAGTGGCTCGAACAGCTCGCCCCGTTCGACGCGCGATACCGGCACCACCATACGGGCGAAACGAACGGCGACGCCCACCTGAAGAGCCTCCTTGTCCACCATGAAGTCGTTGTTCCCGTCACGGGGGGAGATCTCGATTTCGGCCCCTGGCAGCAGGTGTATTACGCCGAGTTCGACGGCAGGCGGAAAAAACGGGTCATCATCAAAGTGATGGGTGAGTAGCGGGCCGCTTTTGGCGCTCCGCAGGGACATTTCTTTCACGAGAGGTGCAATGAACACTTTACGGTTACTCCTTGCCGCCGCTCTTCTCATGGCCGGCGGGATCGGTGAGGCGCGTGCGCAGACATACCCGGCGAAAGAGCGGATGCGCCTGACGCTTGACCTCGCGCGGTTCCGGGGAGGGGACGACAGCACCGCTCTCGTCGAGTTCCATTACGCGATAAACAGGGACGGGCTCACGTTTGTCCGCGACAGCGCCGGCTGGAGCGGTGCGGCGGATCTGTTGCTCACGGGAAAAACGGGGGACTCGCTCGTGTTCGGAGACCGCTGGCTTGTCCCGGCAAGGCTCACCGACACGGCGACCGACAAGCAGGGGATGAACCTCGTCGGCGTTTACCCTGTGCAGATTCGCGCGGGAACCTATGACGTCAAACTTCTGGCGAGGGACCGCTGGAATGGCGCCCTCCGCGACAGCATCAGCGCGCGGGTTCCGGTGGTGCCTCCCTCCGTGGACCGCCTTGTTCTCAGCGACATCGAATTTGCCGCTTCGATAAAGCCCGGCGCGAAAGAGAGCCCGTTCACGAAGAACACCCTCGACATCATTCCGAATGTCGGCGGTATGTACGACGAGGCGCAGATGTGCTACTTTTACCTTGAGGCGTACAACCTGCTCCTGGCGGGAGACCGGAGCGACTTGACGATGACATCGAAGGTGTATGACGCCGTCGGGAAGGAAGTCCTGACGCGCGAGAGGCAGAAGAAGCGGGTGGGGGAATCGGCGGTGCTTGTCGACCAGTTTGCGGCGAACAGGCTGAAGTCCGGCACCTATGCGCTCACGGTGTCCCTCCTGGACACGACGAAGCACGCGCTGGCGCAGGCGTCGCGGAAATTCTATGTGTTCAACCCGACGCTGGGCGTCGATTCGACGCTCCTTTCGCTCGAATCGTCGCTCCCCCTGGCGGTGTACAGCACGATGGAAGAGCCGGAGCTTGACAGGGATTTCAAGTGGTCCAGGTACGAGATCACCGAACCGGAGCAGGCGCAGTTCAGGCAGCTGAAGGGTGCGGACGTGAAGCGGAAGTTCCTCAGCGATATCTGGCGCCGCCGTCCGCCCGGGGCGAGGGAGCTGTACATGGCCCGCGTCGATTACGTGAATCAGAACTTCGGCATGCTGGGGCGTGAAGGGTACAGGACGGACAGGGGGAGGGTCTACATCGTGTACGGCCCTCCGGACGACGTCGAGCGTCACCCGAACGAGGCGGACACGAAACCGTACGAGATCTGGACGTACAACGGCATTCAGGGGGGAGTGGAATTCGATTTCCTCCAGAAAGTCCAGGGGTCGGATTATGAACTTGTCAACTCGACGGTCAGGAGCGAGCTCCACGACGATAACTGGCGGCAGTACGCGCAGCAGGCGAATTGATCCCGACCGCCGCAGCAGGTGCTCCTGATGCTCTTCCGCACGCTGAAAAACCTTATCGAGTACGCGTTCTTCCTTCCGGTCAACGCGCTTGCGCGCATGATGTCGTTTCGCGGGGCGGGTGCCCTCGGGTCGGCGCTGGGGGGGTTCGTCTGGCGCCGGGCGGGGTACCGGCGGCGGATCACGCTCGACAACCTGAGAAGCGCATTCCCGGGGATGCCGGAACCGGAGATCCGGGCGATCGCCCTCGGCGCATACCGCGGGTACGGACGCGCGCTCATGGAGATGCTCTGGTCCGGAGGCGCGGGAGAGGAAGAGCTCCGGAGCACGATGACCCTCGAGAATCCCGGGGTCCCGCTTGACGCTCTTGCGCGGGGGAAGGGTCTGATACTCCTTTCCGGGCACTTCGGCGCGTGGGAATTCGTCGTGACGTCGATGAGCCTTCTTCTCGGCCGGCCTGTCGTCGCCATCGCCCAGCCGCAGCGAAACCGGTACGTCGACGCGGTCATCACGGCGAACAGGAACAGGTTCGGGAGCGGCACCGTCCCGATGCACCAGGCGGTACGCGAAGTGATGAAACTTCTCCAGGCGGGGAAGATCGTCGGGATGCTGGGGGACCAGAGCGGGCCGAAAGAATCGCTTTTTATCGACTTCTTCGGCCGCCCCGCCGCCACGCACCGCGGCGCCGCCGCGTTCAGCCTCAGGTTCGACACTCCCATCGTTATGTTTTTTTTCCTCCGCCAGGCGGACGGGACGTACAGGACCCTCTACGAGGAGGTCGACAGGGAGGGACTTCACGGGACCCCGGAAGAGAACATCGTCGAGCTTACGCGGCGCCACACGGCGGTTCTCGAACGGTACATCAGGAAATACCCCGATCACTGGCTCTGGATGCACAAGCGGTGGAAGCATACGGAGTACTTTGAATCGCTCCCCCCCGGCGCCCGTCGGCACGACCCCGCCGGCGAGAGCGTGCAATGAACCCGCCCCGTTCGCTCCTCGTGGTCCAGACCGCTTTCGTGGGTGATGTCGTACTCGTCATCCCGCTTCTCGCGCTCCTCCACGAGAAGTTTCCCGGATGCAGGATCACGGCCGTCACGATCCCCGCGGCGGCGGAACTCCTGGCCGGCCATCCCGCCGTGCAGAGCGTTATCGCATATGACAAGCGGGGTGCGGACGGCGGATTGCGGGGGCTGCTGGCGGTCGCGGCGCGGATCCGCGCCGCCGGGTGTGATGCTGCACTGATTCCGCACAGGTCCCTCAGGAGCGCTCTCCTCTGCCGGATCGCGGGGATCCCCGTGAGAATCGGATTCGACGCGAGCGCGGGGCGGTTGCTCATGACGGACACCGTACGCTACATCGGGACCGACCACGAAATCCGGCGAAATCTGTCCCTCGCCGTCCCGCTTGGCGTCCCCTCACCTCCGGGGATGATCCCCCGGCTTTATCCGTCGTCCCTGGACGCGCTCGTGGTCGATGCGTTTCTGCGCCGGAGTTTCCCGGAGGATCCCGTCCGCCCCGGTGAACCGTGCATTGCGGTTGCGCCCGGATCCGTCTGGAATACGAAACGATGGCCGGAATCGAAGTTTCTCTCTCTCATACGGTTCCTGCTGGACGACGGAGCACGCGTCGTCCTGATCGGTGGGGCGGCGGACAGGAATCTCTGTGCGCGTCTGTGCGGCGCTCTTCCCGGCCGTCCCCTTCTGGCGGACGCATCGGGACGTCTCTCGCTCCTCGAATCGGCGGAGCTCATATCCCGGTGCACAGTACTCGTCAGCAATGACAGCGCGCCCGTGCACATCGCCGCGGCGATGGGCATTCCGGTCGTCGCTATATTCGGACCGACGCTCCCTTCGTTCGGATTCGCGCCGGCCGGACCCCGCGACCGCGTCGTCGAGACGATGGATCTCCCGTGCCGCCCCTGCTCCCTCCACGGGGGAACCAGGTGCCCGACCGGGACGTTCGACTGCATGAACCGCATATCCGCGGAGCGGGTGCGCGCCGAAGTCATCGCGCTCGGGCGACGGGAGGCGTAGGGGAGGCACAGCACGAAAACCCGGAGACGAAGATGTCACTCAAACTGAACGTCGACGCGCGCGAGCCGGCAGACCGGGCGCTGATCCTGGCTGCGGAGGTGGTGCAGGCGGGGGGGACCGTCGTCTATCCGACGGAGACGCTGTACGGGCTCGGCGCAAACGCATGGAACCCTGAAGCGGTGGAACGGGTGCATGCGCTGAAGAAGAGAAAAGAGGGGAAACCCGTGCTCGTGATCGTGCACAGTGCGGGCGCCGTTCCAGGGCTCACCGACGACATAACGGAGGCGGGAAGGACCCTGATGGAGTCTTTCTGGCCGGGGCCGCTGACGCTGCTGTTCCGCTCGGGGGCCCATGTCCCGCGGGCGGTGACGGGGGAATCGGGGAAAATCGGGATTCGTCTCCCCGCGAGCCGGCTCTGTGTGCGCCTGTGCGAACTGAGCGGCTGTCCCCTCATTTCGACGAGCGCGAACATCTCGGGGGACCCCGTCCCCGGGAGCGTTCCGGAGATCGAGCGCGCGCTGGGGCCCGGCGTGGACCTCTTCATCGACGGGGGCATTCTCCCTCCGGGTCTCCCCTCCACCGTCGTGGATGTTGCAGGCGGGGTCCCGCGCCTCGTGCGGGAAGGGCGGATATCGTTCGAGGATCTCAAACGCATAGTGCCAACAATCACCCGGTGAGTTGATCATGTGCAGGAGATTGCTTCTACTCTCCATCGCTTTCTGTCTTCCGCGGCTCCTTGCAGCTCAGGGGGAGCGGGAGGATGTGCGTCAGGCCCTTCTGGACCTTTCCCAGGATCGCGTTCTCATGGATCTCTCGGCCCATCCCGACGACGAAGACGGCTCTTCGCTGGCGTATTACCGGCTGAGATTTGGCGTGCGGACGTACTCCATCCTCTTCACGCGGGGGGAGGGGGGGCAGAACGAAAAGGGGCCGGAGCTGTACGAGGAGCTCGGGGTTCTCCGTTCGCGTGAAACGGAAGAGGCCGGCCGGGTGCTCGGCACGGAGGTGCATTTCCTCAATTTCCTTGACTTCGGATATTCGAAGACGGCGACGGAGACGTTTCAGAAATGGGGGGGCGAGATGGAGGCGCTCAGGCGCCTCGTGTACGTCATCCGGAAGTATAAGCCCGACGTCATCTTCACAAACCACAACACGATCGACGGCCATGGAAACCACCAGGCCGTCGCCATTACTGCGATCGCCGCGTTCGACGCAGCGGCGGACTCCGCATTTTTTCCTGAGCAGCTCCGCGAGGAGGGGATAACGCTCTGGCAGCCGAGGAAGCTCTTCTTCCGGGCGTTCGGGCGTTCCGAGCCCGTCGCGGACGTCTCGAACGACATCAACGCGACCGATCCCGGCCGCGGCAAAACCTACCTCGACATCGCGGTCGAGGCGCTCCGGAAACACAGGACGCAGGGGATGGAACGGGCGAACCTCCGCGCCTTCACACGGGGGAAAAGCCTCTATAAGCTGATGCGTGCAAACAGCCTGTACGAGCCGGACAGCACGAATTTCTTCTCCGGCATCGACCTGTTCCGCGACCCGTCCGTCGCCGGGCTCGTCGCGATCCGGCGCGGGCTCGACGCTCTGCATGAGGGGATGGCGAAGGATTCGATGCTGAGCATCGCCGGTACGGCTGTCGCCCGCTGCGATTCCATTGGGCGGGCGCCGGAACTCTCCGTTCTGGCGCGCAGGATGCTCGACCACTGGGTGCTCGAGTCGGGGGAGCTGGCCTCGGCGGTCTGCGGTATCGACGCGGGGTTCCGCCTCCGGGATTCCGTCGTCGTCCCGCGCCAGAGAGTCGATTGCGACCTCACCGTTTCCTCCGGGGCCTGCAGGCTGGGAGAAGTCCGCTGGACCGTTCACACGCCGGCCGGCTGGGTGATCGACCCGAACCCGGACGTCCCCCGCGTCTCGGATGCGACTGCGGATCGCCGCGTCGAGACTCTTACCGTAGGTGAAAACGCGCTGCCGACGCTCCCCCTCTCCGTCACCCAGTACCGGTCGATCGTGGGGCACGATGAGATACGCGCGCGCGTCGACCTGCTTGCGGACGGCCACCCGGTGCGGCTGACGGTCCACCCCTCGTTCGAAGTCGCTCCTCCCCTCCTTGTCGACGTGCGGCCGCGGTCCGTTGCACTCCTCCAATCGCGTGCGGGGGAGGGGTTTCTCCTCGGATATACGGTCCGCAATTTTCTCCCCCACAAGACGGCGGGCCGTATCGGTATACGGGCTGCCGCAGGGTGGACGGCCGAGAACCAGCCGTTCGTCATTGAAGCGGAAGACAGTTCCGCCTCGGGGACGCTTCGCGTGCGGCCTCCGGCGGCCATCCCTCCGGGGGAATATACGATACATCTCCGGACCGAGCTCGCGACCGTTCCCGTGACGGTGCATGTGATTCCGGCGGCGGTGGACCCGGGGGTCCGCGTCGGCATCATCAGGAGCCAGGACAACACGATGGAGTCGGCTGCGGGAACGCTCGGTGTGGATTTTGCCCTCGTCACCGACGAAGAGCTCCGCGGCGGGCCCCTTTCCCGCTACACGACGATTATCGTGGACATCCGCGCATACCTGCTTCGCGATGCGCTCAGGGAAAACAACGCCAGGCTTCTCGACTACGTCCGGTCGGGGGGGAACCTCGTGGTGATGTATCAGCGGTCTCAGGAATGGAAGCCGGAGTACGCCCCGTTGCCGTTCGAGATCACCGGGAGACGGGTATGCGTCGAGGAGGCGCCGATCCACATTCTCGCTGCGGGGCATCCCCTCCTGAATGCGCCGAACCCGATCGGTGAATCCGACTGGTCGGGATGGATACAGGAACGGGGACTCTACTTCCCCGGCGGCGTACCCGGCGGCTACACCAGGCTGCTTTCCACCGGCGACCCGGACGAGCCCCGGCTGGACACGGGCTACATCGTGGCGCCGTACGGGAGGGGGTCGTACATCTACACATGCTACGTCTGGTACAGGCAGCTCAAGGAAGGGAACCCCGGTGCATTCCGCTGCTTTGCCAATATGGTCTGTTATCCCCTCCACAGGTCCACCGCCCCATGAAGCATCTCTTTGCGATCGTGGCGGGTCTCATGTTCGCCGGGTGCGGGAAAAACGGCGTGACGCCGGTCGTCGTCTACTCTCCCCACGGGAAAGAAATGCTCGCCGCCTTCGCCGCAGCGTACGAAAAGGAGAATCCGGCCGCGGCCGTGCAATGGCTCGATATGGGATCGCAGGACGTGTACGACAGGGTCCGCACGGAACGGGAGAACCCCCAGGCGGACATCTGGTGGGGGGGACCGATGACGTCGTTTTTCCGAGCGGAACGCGAAGGACTCCTCGATCCCTATGTTCCGTCCTGGGACAGCGCGTCCGATCCGGCGACGAGGAGCGCGGGGAATTTCTGGTACGGGACGTTTCTCACCCCGGAGGTGATCATGTACAACAGCAACCGGATCACCGCGGAAAGGGCGCCGAAGGACTGGGACGACCTGCTTGATCCCGCCTGGCGGGGGAAGATCGTCATACGCTCTCCGCTGGCCTCCGGGACGATGCGCGTCATATTCTCCGCGATGATCGAGCGCGCGCGGGAAGGTGGAGGGGGCACCGGGGCGGGATTCGACTGGCTCCGGAGGCTCGACGCGAACACGAAAACGTACGCTGCGGATCCGACCCAGCTGTACATTGCCGTCGCCCGCGAGGAAGGGCTTGTGACGCTCTGGGATCTTCCCGACGTCATGCTCCAGGTGGAATCGCATCACTATCCCTTCGCGTATGTGCTTCCCGCGTCGGGGACGCCCCTGATCACCGACGGGATCGCCGTGATCCGGGGCGCACGGCACCCGGAGGAGGCCAGACGGTTTTATGAGTTTGTCACGACACGCGCGAGCATGATCCGTCAGGCGCGTGAATTCTACCGCATCCCCGCACGGAAAGACATCCCGCGCCCGGAGCTCCCCCCCTGGATGCAGTCGCTTCACATCCGGGCTCTCGCGGTCAATTTCGACACGCTCGCCTCTCACGAACGGGAGTGGATGAAGGCATGGGACGAAGGGGTCAGAGGGCGGGGCACGAACACGGCGGCCGAATAGCCTATGGCCGCGCTCAGCCTGAGGGGCGTTGCAAAGAACTTCGGAACGTTTGCCGCCGTCCACCCGACCGACATCGAAATCTCATCGGGGGAATTCTTCGCCATACTCGGTCCGAGCGGCTGCGGGAAGACCACCCTCCTGAGGGTGATCGGTGGTTACGAAAAGCCGGACGAGGGAAGTCTGTTTCTGGGGGGGACCGATATCACCCGGCTCGGCCCCCAGGAGCGCGGCATCGGGATGGTGTTTCAGAACTACGCGCTCTTCCCCCATATGACGGTGTTCGACAACGTCGCGTTCGGTCTCCGCGCGAGGAACGTGCGCGGAGACGCCGTTCGCGAACGGGTGATGGAAGCCCTCGAGAGCGTGCGGCTTTCTGAGAAGCACGGCTCTCCCGTTCCCGCGCTCAGTGGAGGGGAACAGCAGCGGGTGGCGGTCGCGCGCGCGCTCGTCATACGGCCGGCGCTCCTTCTCTTTGACGAGCCCCTGAGCAATCTGGACATCGCGCTCAGGCTGCAGACACGGGAAGAAATCCGGCTGCTGCAGCGCTCCACGGGGATCACGACAGTGTATGTGACGCACGACCAGGGGGAAGCGATGAGCCTGGCGGACAGGATAGGCGTCATGCGCGGAGGCCGGCTCGAGCAGTCGGGCGAGCCCGCGCTCCTGTACGAGAGCCCCGCGAACACGTTTGTGGCGGAATTTCTCGGGGGTGCCGTCCTCGTCGACTGTGAGATCGGCCCCGGACGGGACAGCGTTGCCTGGAACGGCGTCGCCCTCCGCATCCCTGCGGGGCGTGAAGTTCCTCCTCCCGGTGCCGCGGTGCTTGCGATAAAGCCGGAAGCCCTCTCGTTCGCGGAAGACGGGGACGGTGCGGTGATGCGGGCGACCGTCCGTTCGCGCGAATACACGGGATTTACGACGACGTTCGGCCTCCTGGCGGGGGACCGCGTTCTGAAAGCGCTTGTCGTCAGTACTCCAGGGACCGGACGCGTCGCTCCCGGAATGCAGGTGCCGGTGCGCCTGGACTGGCGCTATTGCCATCTCTACCGGAGCAGGCGATGAAGGGGAGCCGGCTCCGGGCGGTCCTGACGGTATCGATTCTGGGGGCGGTGTTCCTCCTCTGCGTTCTCTACCCGCTGGGCGTGATGGCAGGCCGGAGCCTCGGGGTGGAGGGGAGGTTCTCACTCGACCGCTACCGTCTCCTGCTCGACATGTCGAACAGGGGGAACCTCGAGGCGGTCGAGAATTCGGTTTTCGTCTCCGCGGTCTCCGTCGTCGCGAGCGGAGTTCTCGGGTTGTTTCTCGCGTTCGTCTTCACGCAGATCCGTTTCCCTTTCCGCACCCCCCTTGCCCGTCTGGCGGTCCTCCCGGTCGCGCTTCCGCCGCTCGTGGGCGTCATTGCGTTCCTCTTCGTCTTCGGTGACACCGGCATACTTCCCCGGGGACTGCAGATGCTCCTGGGGACGGCCGGCCCGGTTTTCCCCGCCGGGGGGATCGCAGGAGTGATTCTCGTGCACGTCTATTCATTCCACGTCTATTTCTATCTCTTCATCTCGGCCGCCCTCGGCGCTCTGGATGCATCGCAGATCGAGGCGTCGACCGGGCTCGGGGGGGGAAAGTGGCGCACGTTTGTCCGTGTGGTCCTGCCGGAGCTCCGGCCGGGAATACTTGCCGCATCGGCGCTCACGTTCATGGCCAGCATGTCGTCGTTTACCGCGCCGCTCCTGTTCGCGGGGGGGAAACACTTTCTCACGCTGGACATTTACGCCTCCAAGCTCAACGGGGACATCGATCTTGCGGCCGCGCAGTCCGTACTTCTCACGGGCGTCTCTCTCGCCTTCTACCTCTTCCTCACGCTTGGTCCTGCGCGGACGCAGGGATATGCGCGGAAAGGGTCGGCCGCGGCGGGCCTCCTTTCCCCGGGGATCGCGGCGCGCCGGGTGATGGTCGCGCTTGCCGTCGTGGTCCTTGCCGTTGAGCTCCTCCCGGTTCTCGTGATCGTCGCACTCTCGTTCGCGCGCGAGGGGTCCTGGACGACCGGGTGGCTCCCGTCGTCGTACACGGCGGTGAACTACACTGCATTGTTCAGCGATGCTTCTCTCTTCCGTCCCGTCGTCAACAGTATCGAGATGGCATCTCTGGCGCTTGCGGGATCTCTTGCGTTCGGCGTGACCGCGGCGTTTCTTGTCTCACGGAGGAAGAACCGCGCCGTGAGCACATGGACCGGCGTCGCGCTGACGATGCCCTATGCGGTCCCCGGCACCGTCGTCGCGATTGCGCTTATCCTCGCATTCAACAGACCGCTGATCGCGGGCATCTCCGTGATCCTCGTGGGAACGTTCTGGATTCTTCCTCTGGCGTATTTCGTGCGCGAGTATCCCGTCGTCATCCGCGGGGTCGGGGCATCGCTCGAGGGACTGGACGGCTCGCTCCTGGAGGCCGCTTCGGGACTCGGCGCGGGGTCATTCCTCAGGTTCCGCGCGGTCGCGCTCCCGCTCCTGCTCCCGGCGATACTCTCCGCGGGCGTTCTCGTGCTCATCGGGTCGCTCGGCGAGTTTGTCTCCTCGATCCTTCTCTATACGTACGACAGCCGCCCCGTTTCGGTGGAGATCCTTGCGCAGCTCCGTTCGTTCAATGTCGGGGCTGCGTCGGCCTACTCGGTTTTTCTCATGCTGCTCATACTCGCCCTCCTGCGCCTCTCCGGGGGATTGCTTGCATCAGACCGCCGTATGTCGTATATTTTATGATGGGTTAGGCACGCCTGAGATGCGCGTGAGGGCTGCGCGCCCCGGAGAACGGCGTGCGTGCTGGCCGCACGCGGAATCGGCGTGGTCGTACACCGTGCCCGCCCCACCGGTGGAACATGCTGATCCGCGGGGAATCACCTGCCGCCGGCGGATTCTTGCGTCCGTAGCTCAATTGGATAGAGCGTTGGCCTCCGGAGCCAAAGGTTTCGGGTTCGACTCCCGACGGGCGCACGACACTCCTCCGCAGGCAATCACATAACCGGCAAAGGACCGCTCAACGCAATGCTCCGCCCCAAAAAGAAAATCTCCCGAAGAGAACTGAAAGAAGACTCCCTTGTCGCGACGTACGTGAAGCTGACGTCGTTCTACGAGGAAAACAAGAGAGCGATAAGCATCGCAGTCACCGCGGTGGTCATCGCCGTGTTCGCCGTCGTCATCTACGTCAAGAACCGGGCCGACAACAACGAAAAGGCCATTACGGCGCTGGGATCGATTTTTGAAACGTACGACGCGGGCCGGTTCCAGACCGCCGTCGACGGGATTCCGGAGAAGAACATCATGGGGCTCAAAGCGATCGTCGACAACTACGGAAACTCGGAGGCGGGTGATCTTGCGAGGTTTTATCTTGCGGGCGCGTACGCACACCTCGGGAAATACGACGAGGCCCTGAAGGACTATGAAGACTTCAGTCCCACGGGGGAGCTTCTGGCGGTTGCGCGGCTCTCGGGGATCGGGTCCTGCCAGGAGTCCAGGGGAATGTTCAGGGAGGCGGCGGTGTCGTTTGAAAAGGCGGGGACACAGTACCCGAAGGACGTGAGCGCCGCCGAGAACCTCACCAACGCCGCACGGGACTTCGGCCAGGCCGGGGACAAGGACAAGGCCATCGATCTCTACAGGCGCGTCAAGAAAAACTATCCGAATACTGCCTTCGCCCGGGACGCCGACCGGTTCATCGCCCAGCTTTCGGTCTAACTCACGCGCCGTTCCAGGGCGCGGTCAGCGATGGCGCAGCCTTTGGGCGCCCGGCGCCGCCTTCACACAGGAGAATCGTCGTTCCGCGGACTCCATGGGCCTCCTACCGGACAAACCACTCACGCGTACCGTTCTGAGGATTTCGACCCCCGCTGTCGCCGGGCTCTCGGCACAGATGGTCGTTTCCGTGGTGGACACGGCAATGGTCGGAAGGCTTGAAAACACGTCCGTCGTGCTGGCCGCGATGGGACTGGGGATGCTCGCCACCTGGGCCATCACGAGCGTGTTCTCCAGCCTTGCCACCGGCACGCATGTCCTGGTCGCCCGGCGTACCGGCGAAAACGACCTGGCGGGGGCCGGGAGCGTGCTCAATAATTCCCTCCTCCTTGCGCTCGTCCTCGGACTGGTCTTCGGGGCCCCCGGATACTTCTTCTCCTACAACGTCATTGATTTCTTCTCGAGCGATCACGCGGTGGCGGTCGCCGGGACGGGCTACATGCAGTGGCGTTTCATCGGGCTTCTCTTTTTCCTCTTCGTCGTCTCCTACCGCGGTTTTTTCAACGGGATAGGCGACACGCAGGTGTTCATGTACTCGGCGATCATCATCAATATCACGAACATCGCCCTGAATTACGTCCTGATTTTCGGCGCGTTCGGCATCCGGCCGATGGGCCTTGCCGGGGCGGGTGCTTCCAACGCGATAAGCAACGTCGTGGGGTGCCTTTTCTTCGTGGGTGTAACTTTTCTCCGCCGGTATCGAACAAGATACAGGTACTATTCCCGGGTGAAGGTAAGCAGTGACCTGCTCCGACAGATTGTCAGGATCTCTATCCCGGTCTCCTTCCAGAACATCCTGATCCTGCTCGGATTCCTGGTCTTCGTCTCGATCACCGGGATGATCGGCACCGTCCAGCAGGCGGCGAGCCAGGTTGTCATCACGGCGCTCTTCATGTCCTTCCTCCCCTGTTTTGGATTCGGGGTCGGGGCGCAGACGCTTGTCGGCCAGAGCCTGGGGAACGGGAAGCGCCAGCTCGCCCGGAGGTACGGCCTCGAAGCCGCGCGCCTGGCAACCTACTTCACGATATTCCTGGGCGCCGTTTTTATTCTCGTCCCCGACGCAGTCATTATCCTGATCACGACGAACCGCGAGGTGACCGAAATCGCCAGGCCCATTCTCCGCATCGCGGGGGCCGCCCAGATCGTGTACGCCGCCGGGATCGTCCTCGCGCATGCGTTGCAAGCGGCGGGAGCGACGGTCTACGTGATGGTGATCGAAGTGCTCACGCACTGGGTGGTGTTTCTCCCCCTGAGCTACGTTCTCGGCGTCAGGCTGGGATTCGGCCTCGCGGGGGCCTGGTGTGCCCTGCCGGTCTACATCATGTCGTATTCGCTGTTGATCTACCGGAAGTACAGGAGCGATTCGTGGCTGATGATCACGATATAACGATCCCGGGAGCGCCGGCCGAATGAAACTCCGGAGGCTATTCCTCCTCGGGGGGGCCTTTCTCCTTGTGATCTTCAAGTTCGCGCTCGACGTCGTGGAAAAGAACGTCGAGCTCGACCTGATGGGGCTGGGGCTGATCCGCGAGATGCTGATCATCGGCGCCCTGTCGCTCCTCTACGTCGTCATCGATACCCTCGCCTCGCGGCGGGAAAGCACGCCGCTCAGGAAGCTCGGGTTCGTCCTCATCGCGATGTCCGCGATGATCCTCGTCTCCATCGGTCTGTCGTTGTCGGGCGTCGGCGGGTTCGACACGAAGAACCAGGCGCTGGTCCCCCTGGACTACCCGAGCATATTTCTGGCCTCGCTCGCCTCGATCGCCTTCGGCATTTTCTCCATCGTCGTCTTCCGCCTGCTCAGGGATCTCATCCTCGTCAACCGCAAGCCCGCCGCGCGCCGCAACTGGCTGATCTTCGCAGCGCTCCTGCTGGGGACGTCGCTCTCGTGCCTCACGTCGCGGCCGCTGGATTCGTCGGTCGCCACGGCGATACTCTTCGGTCTGTCGATCCTTTTCGCGGTCATGAATTCGTTCCGGCTGCCGTGGATCGTCTACCTGACGAAGCGGGAAAAGCTCTTCAGCCTGGCGTGCGGGTTCTTCCTGTTCGGCGGATTCACCGCTCTGGCCGTCCAGGTCGGCAGCAGTTCGCTGTTGAAGAAATCGCTCCTGTATTATTCACATCCCCTGTTCCAGTTCGTGCAGCTTGTGGCGATTTTCGGCGCGCTCTACGCCGGGATGGCGTTCGTTAGCACGCTCTTCCACCTGCCGACGGCGGAAGCGTTCGACAGGAAGCGTTCCGAGGTGTCCTCGCTCCACACCCTGAGCAAGCTCGTGACGCAGGTGTTCGATTTCAACGAGCTTGTGGATAATGTGACGTCGATGACCCTGCAGGTCGTCGGTGCGTCGAGCTGCTGGCTGGAGATCATCACGGCGGTCCGGGCGGAGGAGGGCGCGGGATCCTCCGACGACGGCTCCTACACCGTGCACGTGGCGGCGATGAAGAACATCGCGCAGGAGGAGATCGATATGCTGGTGTCGGCGGAACGCCGCGGGATCCGCGACACTGTCGTCCGGGAACGGAAGGCGATCGTGGTGGACGACATCGATCGCGACGCCCGGTTCGTGCACCTGAAAAAGCGCCGCGGGGTCGCCGGCTCGCTCGTCGTCGTCCCCCTTGTCGCGCATACGGGGCTCGCCGGGATACTCTATGCCACGAAGAAGGAGTCGTTCGGATTCGTGCGGGACGACGTGGACGCGATCTCGGCCTTCGCCGATCAGGCGACCGTGGCCATCGAGAACTCGCGGCTCATCAGGGAGTCCCTGGAAAAGGAGAGGCTGTACCGGGAGATGCTCGTGGCGCAGGAAATGCAGAAGCGCCTCCTTCCCCAGCACGTGCCGGCGGCGCCCACGATCGATCTCGACGCCATGTCGACGCCGGCGTTCGAGGTGGGGGGGGACTACTACGATTTCATGGAACTCGGCGGGGGAAGGATCGGCATCGCCGTCGGGGATGTGTCGGGGAAGGGGGTGTCCGC
>Ga0209698_10001575_pt1 | contig 26251 bp, 23 predicted proteins | sample LitLauG_LLR_2012_FD_187203 | JGI IMG/M metagenome (GOLD analysis project Ga0209698, IMG submission 187203) | Freshwater sediment microbial communities from Pennsylvania, USA - Little Laurel Run_MetaG_LLR_2012 (SPAdes) (version 2) | ecosystem: Environmental > Aquatic > Freshwater > Creek >... | reverse complement strand
CCTGCCGAGCACGCAGAACTCCGCCGCCGGCCCGAGCACGAACTGGCGCCTCCAGAGGCTCGCGGAACCCGGGTCCATGCCGTCGCCGAGCAGCTCGGCGGCCCTTCCCTTCGCCGAGCCGGGCTCGCGGCCCACCCACGCCGCGACGGTGGCGCTGCGCAGGCACTGCGCCGTCGCCTCGCCCTCGAGCAGGCCGTACAGCCCCCCCGCCCCGCTCCCGAACCCGCTGGCCGCCGAGTCGTGCGCGGTGCGGTGGCCGCGACCGACGGCCGCCTCGCCGAGCACGCCCATCGCGGCGAAGTCGTCGAGCAGATACCAGTCCTCGTAGGAGGCTCTTGGCTGCCCGTGCTCGGCCCACGGCACACTCGGGATGAGGTAGATCGCCGAGCCCCGCAGTCCCGCCGGCGGGTTGCGGGCCAGCGAGCGGTGAAAGGCCAGCTGCGCCTCCCGGTATCGCTCGGCGTCCGCTCCCTCCCGCGGTCTGTGCCAGAAGAGGTAGGCGAGCACCGCTCGGCCGCTCAGAACGCCGGCTTGATCCAGTCCATGTGGGAGCGGAGCCCGGCGCCGACGTGCTCGACCTGGGTGTCGGCCTGTTCGGCTCGCATGCGCTTGAAGTTCTCCTGGCCCGCGCGGTTCTCAGCGATCCACTCGCGAGCGAAGTCGCCCGACTGGATCTCGGCGAGGATCTTGCGCATGTTCTCGCGGGTCTGCTCGGTGATGACCCGCTTGCCGCGCGTGTAGTCGCCGTACTCGGCGGTGTTCGAGATCGAGTAGCGCATTCCGGCAAGGCCCTTCTCGTGCATCAGGTCGACGATCAGCTTGAGCTCGTGCAGGCACTCGAAGTAGGCCATCTCGGGGTCGTAGCCGGCGTTGACGAGCGTCTCGAAGCCGGCCTGGACCAGCTCGGACGCGCCGCCGCAGAGGACGGCCTGCTCGCCGAACAGGTCCGTCTCGGTCTCGTCCTTGAACGTCGTCTCGATCACCCCGCCGCGGGTGCACCCGATCCCCTTGGCGTATGCCAGGGCGAGGGCGCGGGCGTTGCCGGTCGCGTCCTGGGCGATCGCGATCAGGCCCGGGACGCCGCTTCCTTCGGTGAACTGGCGGCGCACCAGGTGGCCGGGGCCCTTCGGAGCGACCATCGCGACGTCGACGCCGGCGGGCGGCTCGATCTCGCCGTAGTGGACCGAGAAGCCGTGGCCGAAGAGGATCATGTTGCCCTCCGCGATGCCGTCGCTGATCTCCTGCTCCCAGACGTCGTGGTGGAGCTCGTCCGGGACGAGGATCATCACGAGGTCACCGCGGCTGGCGGCCTCGACCACCGGCAGCACCTCGAGCCCGTGCTCGCGCGCGTCGGCGACGGAGGAGGAGTCCTCGCGCAGGCCGACAACGACGCTGACGCCGGAGTCCTTCAGGTTCAGTGCGTGGGCGTGGCCCTGTGAGCCGTAGCCGATGATGGCGACGGTCTTGCCGTCGAGGAGTGTGAGGTCTGCGTCGTCGTCGTAGATCATTGGCCGCAGGCTATCCAAACTCACGCCGCTCGGCGGATAGGCGTGCCGGCCGGGCTGCTCAGGCGCCGGCGGACGCGACCAGTGTGCGGGCCGGGATCCTCAGTGAGCCGTCCGGCTCGGTGTACGGCGCGAAGCGCTCCTGCAGGGAGCCGCGGATCTCCTGCACCTCCTCCGGAGGGCGCTCGAACACCGCGTCGTGGAAGTTGCGCGAGAGGTCGAGCGTGGCCTCCCACAGGTCATCGAAGCTGCGGTCGCCGCGGGTCAGCTCGAGATCCTCGACGAGGATGTCCTCGAAGCCCGCCTCCTGCAGGAGCTTCCTGACGCGATCGGAGTCGCCGAGCGTGAACGGGCCTGGGCGCGGGTCGCTTCCCGCCGCGGGCGCAAGGCCTCTGGAGATCAGCTCCTGAGCAGGCAGCAACGCCCACGGGTTGCTGCCCACGTCGGCCCACACCGCCAGCGCGACGCGGCCTCCGGGCCGCAGCACGCGGCGCGTCTCGGCGAGAGCCGCAGCGGGGTCGGCCATCAGCATGTATCCCCACCTGCACAGCACGGCGTCCACGCTGGCGACGGGGAGGTCGATCCATTCCGCGTTCAGGACCTGGAACTCGACGTTCGAGACCGACATCTGCGCCGCGAGCTCGCGTGCTCCCTGCAGCATCGCCTCTGCCTGGTCGGACACGACGACGCCTCCCATCGGAGCCACCAGCTCGGCGGCGAGCATCGACGTCTCGCCGAGCCCGGCCGCGAGCTCCAGCACCCGCTGCCCGGGCTGGGGTGAGATCTGCTGCACCATCCAGTGCGAGACGGGCGCCGCGAACGCGCTCAGCAGGTCGTGGCGCCTGACCCACGCGACGGCTGACTCTTCCCAGCCCTGCAGGCTCGCGCGGCGGTATGCGTCGGCGTCGAAGCTCATGCGAGCTCCCTTCGTAGCAGCTTGCCCGAGCGTGTGCGGGGCAGCGGCTCGCTGCGCAGCTCGAACCGCTTCGGCACCTTGTAGCCGGCGAGCGTCCTCAGGCAGTGCTCGCGAAGCTCGGCCTCGGCCGGAGAGCGGCCCTCACGCGGCACGATGATCGCGCTCACCATCTCCCCCCACCGCTCGTCCTCGCGGCCCAATACGGCGGCCTCCAGGACGTCCTCGTGCGCCTCGAGCACGGCCTCCACCTCGGCTGGCGCGACGTTCTCCCCGCCGCTGATGATGGTGTCGGCCTTGCGCCCGCTGACGTGCAGGCGCCCCTCGACGTCGAGGCTGCCGAGGTCACCCGTGTGCAGCCAGCCGTCCGCGTCCGCGGCCCCCGGCGCGACGGTCGGTCCGCTCACGAGGATCTCGCCGTCGGGCGCGATGCGCACCCGCGTGCAGAACAGCGGCGGTCCGGCGGTGTGCTCGCCGGCGCTGATCATCGCGGCGGGGGTGCTCGTCACCTGCGACGCACTCTCGGTCAGCCCGTACGTGAGCGACACGGGCACGCCTGCGGCACCCGCCCGGCGCACCAGCGCCGCGGGGACCGGGCCGCCGCCGGTGAGCGCACAGCGAAGGGAGGGCGGCGCGCTGAGGCCCGCATCGAGCAGCCGCGAGAGGGTCGTCGCGACGAGGCTCACGAGCGTCACGTCCTCGTGCTCGAGCGCGTGCAGGACGCGGTCGGTCTCAAATCGCTCGTGGACCACGGCGGTGCTCGCGTAGATCGTCGAGCGGACGAGGATCGACAGGCCACCCACGTGCGACAGCGGCAGCGCGCAGAGCCAGCGCTCGCGCTGATCCAGGCCCAGCGCTACAGCGGATCCCAGCGCGCTCCAGAGCAGGTTGCCGTAGGTGAGCGTCACCGGGCGCGGCGCGGAGCTGGTGCCGGAGGTGTGGATGACCACGGCGGGCGCGTCGAGGTCGTGGACCGCGCCACGGGACTCGGCGAATCGCCCGAGGGCGAGCGGGTGCTCGACCGTGATCTGGCATCCGCCGCAGATCTCGGCGCGCTCGGCACGCGAGAGGCGCGTGTCGACGGGGACCGCGACGGCGCCGAGCGCCATGCACGCGTGGAGGGCGGCGGCGAACTCCAGGCCCGCCGGGAGGGCGATCGCCACGCGGGTCCCGGGCTCCGCCCCGAGGCGGCCCAGCGTGGCGGCTCCGCCCTGCGCGGCGGCGTTCATCTCGGCGTATGTCCAGCTCCCGCCCGGGCTCTGGAGGGCCGGCAGATCGGGCCTGCGCGCCGCGGCCCTCGGGAGCCATTGCTCGACGTGCACGTCGCACAGGCTAGCCTTCCGGCCGTGAGCACAACATGGATCCCGGCGCTCGACGCCGACGAGAGCGACCTCACCGACATCCGCTACGAGCATTCGACCGGAGAGGACGCGGGCATCGCGAAGATCACGATCGCCCGGCCGGAGGTGCGCAACGCATTCCGGCCGCGGACGATCGTTGAGATCTCAAGGGCGCTCGAGCACGCGCGCGAGGACACGAGCATCGGCGTGATCATCCTCACCGGCGAGGGACCGGACGCGTTCTGCTCCGGGGGGGACCAGCGGGTCCGCGGCGACTCCGGGTACCTCGCCGACGACGACGCGGGCAAGGCCGGCGTCGGGCGCTTCCACGTCACCGACCTTCACGTGCAGATCCGCCGGCTGCCCAAGCCCGTCGTCGCGATGGTCGCGGGCTACGCGATCGGGGGTGGCCACGTGCTGCACCTCGTCTGCGACCTCACGATCGCGGCGGACAACGCGCGCTTCGGCCAGGTCGGCCCGAAGGTCGGCTCATTCGACGGCGGCTTCGGGGCGGGACTGCTCGCGAACCTCGTCGGGCCGAAGAAGGCGAAGGAGATCTGGTTCCTGTGCAGGCAGTATTCGGCGCACGAGGCCGAGGCGATGGGAATGGTCAACACGGTGGTGGCGCTCGAGAGCCTCGAGCAGGAGACGGTGTCGTGGTGCCGCGAGATGCTCGCGCTCTCACCGTTCTCGCTGCGGCTGCTGAAGGCGAGCTTCAACGCCGCCGAGGACGGGCTGTCGGGGATCCAGCAGCTCGCCCACGACGCCAACCTCCTCTTTTACGGCAGCGAGGAGGCGCAGGAGGGACGCGACGCATACCGCGAGAAGCGCAGGCCGGACTTCTCGCGATTCCCCAAGCGGGCCTAACGTGAGCGCGGTCCGCATCTGGGTGATGGCGGCGCGCGTCAGGACGCTGCCGGCCGCCGTCGCGCCGGTGCTCGTCGGCACCTCGCTTGCGCTCGGCGCCGGCAACTTCCACCCGCTCTCGTTCCTCGCCGCACTGCTCGGCGCGCTGTTCATCCAGGTCGGGACGAACCTCTCCAACGACTACTCCGACGCGCGGCGCGGCGCCGACACCGAGGATCGCCTCGGGCCCGTGCGGGTGACCGCCGGCGGCCTCGTGCCGCCGAGCCAGGTGCTGCTCGCGACGTATGTGACATTCGGGCTGGCGGTCGCGTGCGGGGTCTACCTGGTGGTGGTCGCGGGACCGGAGCTGCTGGCGGTCGGCGCCGCCTCGATCCTCGCCGGGGTGCTCTACACCGGAGGCCCGCGGCCCTACGGGTATGAGGGTCTCGGGGAGGTCTTCGTGTTCCTCTTCTTCGGGGTGGTGGCCGTCGTCGGCTCATATTTCGTGCAGGTACAGGAACTGCCGTGGCAGGCGTTCGTCTGCGCGGTCCCGGTCGGGCTGCTGGCGAGCGCGATATTGGTCGTGAACAACGTGCGTGACCTCGAGACCGACAGGCGTGCGGGCAAGCGGACGCTCGCGGTGCGGATCGGCCGCGCGCGCACCCGGGTCCTGTATGCGGCGATGCTGGTGATCGCGTTCCTGACGGCGCCGCTGCCGTGGGTGCTCGGCTCGATGACGGCGTGGCTGCTGCTGCCGTGGCTCGCGGCACCGCTCGCGCTGCGGCTCACCGGGGTCGTGCGCGAGCGCACGGACGGCGCCGCCCTGAACGGCGCGCTGGCGGGCACCGGAATGCTGCAGCTGCTGTTCTGCCTGCTGTTCTCCGCGGGCATCCTCGCGAGCGGCGGAATCGCCAGTTGAGGCTGCAGCTCGAGCGGCGCACGCTCAGGCTCGCCGAGGAGCTTCAGACCTCCTACGGCCCGGTCGGCCGGCGGGACCTGATCATCGCGGCTCTCACCGACGAGGACGGAGCCACCGGCTTCGGCGAAGCCGCCCCGCTGCAGGCCTATGACGGCGTCGACACCGAGCACGTGCTCGCCGCGCTGCAGTCCTATGCACCGGTGCTCGAGGCGCGCGCCGGCATGACGGGTATCCAGCTGCTCGAAGCGTGCCGCGCCGAGCATGACCTTCCGGCGGCGCTGGCGGCGATCGACATGGCTCTCTGGGACATGGCGGGCCGCCGCGCCGGCCAGCCGGTCGCCGAGCTGCTGACCGATCACCCGGCTCGCTCGGTCCCGGTCAACGCGACGCTGTCCGCGGTCGACCGCAGCGATGCCTCCGACCAGGCTATGCGTGCCGTCGACGCGGGATTCACGTGCGTGAAGGTGAAGGTTGGAATCGGCGATGACGCCGGGCGTGTCGCGGCCGTTCGCGCCGGTGCGGGACCGGAGGTGTCGCTGCGGCTGGACGCGAACGGCGCCTGGGGTGTCGACGAGGCGGTCCGCGCGATCGACGCGCTCGCACCGGCGGGCCTTGAGCTGGTCGAGGAGCCGACGCACGGGCTGAGGGAGGTGCGCGCGGTTCGTGAGCGGGTCGCGGTGCGGATCGCGATCGACGAGACCGCGGCCGAGCCCGGGGCGCTCGCGGCCGGCGTCGCGGACGCGGTCTGCCTGAAGATTTCCCGCTGCGGGGGCATCGGCGGCCTGATCGCCGCCGCCGCGCTCGTGCGCTCGACCGGCGCGGAGGTGTACATCGCGTCCACCCTTGACGGCCCGCTCGGCGTGGCGGCGGGCCTGCAGGCGGCGGCTGCGCTCGCCTCGCGCGGGCCGGTCCCGCATTGCGGACTCGCGACGCTCGGCATGTTCGCCGACATCGATGACCCGCTGCCCGTGCGAGCCGGCGAGATCGCCCTACCCGGCGCCCCCGGGCTCGGCGTCGAGCCCTTCTAGCGCCGCGGCCACCGCGGCCGGGTTCTCCAGCGGCAACCCGTGGCCGCCGGCGGCGATCGTCAGCCGCGCCCCCGCGATCAGCCGCTCCATGCGCCGGCCGATCCCGGTGAACTTCGCGTCGCGGTCTCCGACGAGGATGGTCGTCGGCATCGAGAGCTCGGGCAGCCGCGGCCAGAGCGGCTGCATCTCCCCCGCGCCGATTCCGCGCATGACCGCCGCGAGCGCGTCCGGCCGGTTGCGCCTCTGGTCCTCGCGAGCGAGCGCACCTACATGCGGCGGGTCCTGCGCGAACAGCGGCTGCGAGCGCCAGCTCTCGATGAAGTCCTCAAACGGCTCCCGTTCGAGCCGGTCGGCCAGCGCGCGGTCCGCCTCGCGGCGAGCCGCGCGCTCTCGCTCGTCCTCGATGCCCGGGCTCGCGGCGATGATCAGCAGGCGCGAGACGCGTTGCGGGGCCGCGAGCGCGACGTGCATGGCGACGCGCCCGCCGAGCGAGTAGCCGCACAGCACGAAGCTGCCCGGGGCCCGCGCGAGCACGCTCGCGACGCAGCCGTCGAAGGTGATCGGCCGCGGAGCATCCGCCTGCGAGCCGTGCCCGGGCAGGTCGATCGCGATCGGCAGGTAGCGTTCACGGTCCACCAGCGCCGAGACGCCGTCCCATGCCCGTCTGGTTCCGCTGAAGCCGTGAAGCAGGACGAGGCTCTCGGGCACGCGCCCATCCTATGACCACCGTCACCGACACCTACATGCTGCTGAGGGCCTTCACGGACGAGCTCGTCCGCTGCGGGATGCGTGCCGCGTGCACGTCGCCGGGCTCTCGCTCCTCCCCGCTCGTGCTGTCGCTCGCCCGCGATCAGCGCCTTCGCTGCTACTCGCACATAGACGAGCGCTGCTCGGGCTTCTTCGCGCTCGGGATGGCCAAGGCGACCGGGCTGCCCGTCGCGGTCACCTGCACGTCGGGGACTGCCGCCGCGGGGCTGGCGGGCGCGGTGATCGAGGCCCATGAGGCACGCGTCCCTCTGCTCGTGCTGACCGCCGACCGCCCGGCGGAGCTGCGCGAGAACGGTGCGGGGCAGGCGATCGACCAGATCAAGATGTTCACCGCGGCGAAGTGGTTCTTTGAGGTCTCCGTCCACGACGCCGGCCCGGAGCAGCTGCGCTGGATCCGCACGCTCGCGTGCCGCGCCTTCTGGACGGCTCTGGATGGCAGTCCCGGGGCCGTGCATCTGAACTTCCCGCTGCGCGAGCCGCTGGTCGGAGAGTTCGAGCTCCCCGAGGACGGCACGGGGCGCCCGCAGGCGCGCCCGTATCTCGCGCGCTATGCCGCCGCCGGCGGCGGCGGGCCGGCGGGCGATCGCGTGCGCGAGCTGGTCGCCGGCTCACGGCGCGGAGTGCTCGTCGCGGGACGCCACGAGCGGGACACGCCGCTGGGAACGGCCGCCGCGCGGTTCGCCGCCCGAGCCGGCTGGCCGCTGCTCGCGGACCCGCTGTCGGGTGCGCGCCGGGGGCCGGCCGCGGTCGCGCACTACGACGCGCTGCTGCGCGAGCCGCACTTCGCCGCCGCCGCGGTCCCCGACCTCGTCCTGCGCGTGGGCGACCTGCCCGTCTCAAAGCCGCTGCGGACGTGGCTCGCGGGCATCGGCGCACCGCAGGCGACGCTGGACCCGGAGGGGGCGTGGCAGGACCCGTCGGCCGTGCTCAGCGAGGTACTCGCGCTGGATCCGGCGCGCACCCTGCTCGAGCTCTCCTCGGGGCCCGCGGCCCCCCCGCCGGAGGAGGGCTGGCTCGAGCGGTGGCTGAGCGCGGACAGGCTCGCGTCGCAGGCGATCCTCGCCGAGATCGGGGGCGACACGCTGTCAGAGCCCGCTGTCGCAGCGGAGCTCGGGATGCTGCTCGCGCAAGAGGCCACGCTGTTCGTCGCCTCCTCCATGCCGGTGCGGGACATCGAGACCTTCTGGCCTGCGCGGGAGGACCCTCCGCGCGTCCTGTGCAACCGCGGCGCGAACGGGATCGACGGCACGGTCTCCTCGGCGTTCGGGGTGGCCGCGGCGCAGCAGGGCCCGGTGGTCCTGCTGATCGGGGACGTCGCACTCGCGCACGACATCGGCGGCCTGATCGCGGCGGGGCGACTCGGCCTGTCGCTCACGATCGTCCTGATCCAGAACGACGGCGGAGGGATCTTCGACTTCCTGCCGCTGTCGCGCACCAGCCTCGCGCGCGTTCGGGCCGACGAGGATGAGGACATCTACACCCGCCACGTGCTGACACCGACGGGCCTTGACTTCGAGCGGGCCTGCTCGCTGTATGGCCTCTCGCACGAGCGGCCCGCCGGCATGCGCGAGTTCCGCGCCGCACTGGAGCGCTCGCTCTCCGGCCCGGGCGCGTCGATGATCGAGGTCGGCTGCACGCGGGAGGAGAACGTCGCCCTGCACGGCCGCGTCTGGAAGGCCGTCTCGCGCGAGCTCAGACCGTGAGCAGCGGAAGCAGCGCCTGAAGCTTGATCTCGGTCTCTGCCAGCTCGCTGGCGGGCACCGACTCGCGGACGATCCCGTTGCCGGCGAAGCAGCGCGCGATGCTGCCGTGCAGCAGCGCGCAGCGCAGCGCGACGCAGAACTCCCCGTCGCCCGCGGCATCGGTCCAGCCGACCGGCCCGGAGTACCAGCCGCGGTCCAGGCCCTCGAGCGCGGGGATCAGTGGCGCGGCGATCCTCAGCGGCTCTCCCCCGACGGCCGGCGTGGGATGCATCAGCCCGGCGAGCGCGAGGGCGTCCATCGGTGCGGTCAGCTGCGCGCGGATCGGCGTTGCCAGGTGCTGGATGTTCGCGATCCTGACGAGCTCCGGCTCCGCAGCGCCGGTGACCCACACGGAGTGCGGGCGCAGCGTGCGCTGGATGCGCCTCGCGACGATCGCGTGCTCCTCGCGGTAGCTGAGGTCGCGCAGCAGCTGCTCTCCGAGGTGGTCGTCGACGGCAGGGTCGGCGCTGCGCCTGGTCGAGCCGGCGAGCGCGAGCGTGCTCACGCGCTGGCCCTGACGCCTGACCAGGAGCTCCGGGCTGGCCGCGATCAGCGTCGCGTCGCCTCGTCCCACGCAGAACACGAAGCAGGACGGGAACTCCTCGCGCAGGACCCCGAAGATCGCCGCGGGGTCATATGGCGCGGGGGCGTGGACCTGCACTTCGCGGGCGAGCACGATCTTCTCGAGCTCCCCTGCAGCGATCATCTCGGTGGCACGGCCGACCGCCTGCTCGTAGTGCTCGGGGGGCATAGCGCTGGCGACCTGGAAGCGCCCGGTCGGCGACGGGTCGAGCAGCGGCAGGGGCGCCTCGCGCAGCTCCCCGAGGCGCCGCTGCAGGGCGGCGAGGAGCTCCTCAGCCATGTCGTCCGGGGCGGCCATCGCCGCGATCGTGATGCGTGCGCGGGTCCCTCCTCCCTCGCACCGCTCACGGATCAGCGCGACCTCGGGGACCGTCAGCGAGGCGGGCTCGAAGCCCTTCCAGTGCGGTGCTCCCCCGCCGTCCGGCGCGAACGCGAAACCGCCCATCGCCACGGGACCGCCGCCCGGCGCCTCCCCCGCGGAGTCCGCGACGGCGTCGGCGCAGAGCGCATGCCAGCGCTCGGCGACGCGCGTGAAGCGGTCCGGCCCGGAGGCCTGCAGGCTGACCGCCTCTCCGACCCCAGCCATCGCCGAGCCGCCGCGCTCGGGCTGCTCGAGCAGGAACCATCGCTCCCCGGGCCGGCGCGAGGCGCAGATGACCGCTGAGGGGTCCACGTCGACCGCCAGCGGCAGCGACAGCGTCGCGAGCGTCTGCCTGCCGGTGGACCGTGCCCGGTCCACCGCCTGGCTCAGCCGCGAGCGCAGCCGCTCGGCGTCCGCCTGCTCGAGCGAGAAGCGGGAGCGTGTGCGCTCGCGCTGCAAGCTCTAGGTCTCGCTGCGCCCTCGCGAGATCGCGATCTCGCCCGTGCGCATCATCTCGATCAGGCCGAACGGGCGCACCATCGTCTCGAAGGCCTGGATCTTGTCGGTTGTGCCGGTGATCTCGATGATCATCGCGCGCTTGGTGACGTCGACGACCTTGCCGCGGAAGATCTCTGCGATCTGCAGCAGCTCGCCGCGCTGCACGCCGTCGGCGGTCACCTTGAACAGCGCGAGCTCCCGCGAGACCGTGTCGGCCGGCTCGAGGTCGCGGATCTTCAGCACGTTGACGAGCTTGTGCAGCTGCTTGGTGACCTGGTCTATCGGGTGCAGCGCACCGTCGACCGTCAGCGTCACGCGCGAGACCTGCTCGTCCTCGGTCGGCCCGACCGTGAGGGTGTCGATGTTGAAGCCGCGCCTGGCGAACAGGCCGGCGATCCGGGTCAGCACACCCGACTTGTTTTCGACGAGGATCGAGAGGACGTGCTTGCGCCCGGTGCGCAGGCTCGTCGCTGCCTGCAGCTCCTCGAGGCTGAGAGGCTCCTTGGTGCCCGGTTCGCCCATCAGGATCGGCCCCCTGTCCGTGCCGGCGCGCTCATCCGACCATCTCCCGCGCTGCTGAGCCGGCTGGGATCATCGGGTAGGTGTTCTCCTCGCGGGTGACCCGCACGTCGACCAGCACGGGCCCCTCGATCGCGATCGCGTCCTTCATGTCCTGCACGAGCGTGGTCTTGTCGCGCAGGCGGATGCCCGTGACGCCATGAGCCTCGGCGAGCTTGACGAAGTCGGGGAACTCGCCCATGTCGACCTGGCTGTAGCGGCCGTCCCAGAACAGCTCCTGCCACTGCCGGACCATCCCGAGGTAGCCGTTGTTCATGATGAACACCTTGATCGGGATCTTGTTCTGGGCACAGGTCGAGAGCTCCTGCGCATTCATCTGCACCGAGCCGTCGCCGGCGACGCAGCACACGACACGCTCCGGGCAGCCGACGGCGGCGCCCATCGCGGCCGGCAGGCCGAACCCCATCGTGCCGAGGCCGCCGGAGTTGATCCAGCGCCGCGGCTCCGGGAAGTCGTAGTACTGCGCGGCCCACATCTGGTGCTGGCCGACATCGCTCGTGATGATCGCCTCGCCGCCGGTGGCCTCCCACAGCGCCCTGATCATGTACTGCGGCTTGATCTCGGAGTCGGTCGTTTCCTCCCAGCCGAGCGGGTGCTTGGTGCGCCAGTTCTCGATCCGGGTCCACCACGCGTCCAGCCTGTGCGGGTCGGCCTCGAGCTCGCGGTACTCGACCGCGAGCTTTGCGAGCACGTGGCGCGCGTCACCGACGATCGGGATGTGGGCTGGCACGTTCTTGGAGATCTCGGCCGGGTCCACGTCGATGTGGATGAACTTCGCCCGCGGCGCGAACTCGGACAGCTTGCCGGTGATGCGGTCGTCGAAGCGAGCTCCGACGGCGCAGATCAGGTCCGCCTCGTCCATCGCGTAGTTCGCGGCCCTGGTGCCGTGCATCCCGAGCATCCCGAGCCACTGCGGGTGCGGCGCGGGGAACGCGCCGAGGCCCATCAGCGTGCACGTGACCGGGAAGCGGTCCGAGGTCGCGAAGTCCGTCAGCTCGCGGGCGCCGTTCGCGTTCACGACGCCTCCGCCGGCGTAGATCACGGGGCGCTGCGCGGCTGCGAGCGCCTTCGCGGCCTGGCGGATCTGCTTCTGGTTGCCCTCGACTTTGGGCTGATAGCCGGGCAGCCGCAGGTCCAGCACCGGCTCATAGGTGATGTCCGCGCGCGACAGGTCGAGCGGGATGTCCACGAGTACCGGCCCGGGCCGCCCGGTGCTGGCGATGTGGAACGCCTCGTGGATCGCCCTGGGAATTTCCTGAGGGTGCTGGATCATGAACGAGTGCTTGACGACGGGCATCGTGATCCCGATCGTGTCGGCCTCCTGGAAGCCGTCGGTTCCGAGCAGCTCGGTGCGCACCTGGCCGGTGATGAAGACCACCGGGACGGAGTCCATCATCGCGTCGCAGATCGGCGTGATCAGGTTCGTGGCACCGGGGCCGCTCGTGGCGAAGGACACGCCGACTTTGCCGGTCGCCTTCGCGTAGCCCTCCGCGGCGTGGCCGCCGCCCGCCTCGTGCCGGACGAGGATGTGGCGGATCCCGCCGTCGACGAAGGCGTCATAGGTGGGGAGGTTGGCGCCGCCGGGGAGCCCGAAGACGACATCGACTCCCTCCGCCTTCAAGGCCTCCATCAGGGCATCGACAGCCCGCATATCGCCTACCTCCTCTCCGCTGATCGGGGAAAAATCCCAGTGTAACAGTGGTTTTGGGGCGCCCTACGCCGATCCGACGCCGATCCCGATGGCGAGCACGATCGCCCCGCCGACCGTCACGACGAGCAGCGACGAGCGCATCGAGACCTCGAGGAACCGTTTGCGTACCCAGGCGATCACGACCAGCTCGACGGCGACCACCCCACCCGCGACGTATAGCGCCGTTTGCACGTTGCTGATGAGGAACGGAAGCGTGTGGAAGAGTCCCCCGAGCGTCGTCATCCCGCCCGTGATCGAGCCGCGCACCAGCGACGAGCCGCGGCCGGTCTGCTGCCCTGTGTCCGACAGGGCCTCCGACCATCCCATGCTCACGCCCGCTCCGAGCGCGGTCGCGATCCCGACCAGGAACGCGGTGCGTGAGTTGGAGGAGAGCGCCGCGGCGAAGATCGGCGCCAGCGACGAGACGGTGCCGTCGATCATGCCGACCAGCGCCGGCTGCACCACGCGCAGCACGAAGTCCCGCTCGTCGGCGAACCCGGAGCGGTGGATGAAACGGTCCAGGTGGGAGTCGCCGGGCGTCGGGCCCCGCGACGTCTTGGCTTTCGTCACCATCGCCCGGACACCCTAGGCGAAGGGCCGTTTTAGGGCCGCCGAATACGCGCCGTCAGCGCGGGTGCGGCGCGGGCACGCGCTCCCAGGATTCGGGGGCGATCGCGGTGTCAGGGAACTCGAGCTCCTCGCCGCAGCGCGTGCAGACGGCGTCGTAGAGCTTGGTCACGCGCCCGCAGTTCGGGCATTCGCGCCGCAGCTCGTCGCGCTCGACGCGATACGCGATCGCGGCGATCAGACCCAGGAACGGCACCGTGGCGGAGATCAGGAACCACAGGAAGAACGAGCTTCCCTTGGCCTTTCCGACGATCCCGCCCGCCAGGCCGAAGCAGAGCGCGATGATCACATACGCCATCGCCCGCTCCCGGCTACCAGATGACGCTGATCGCCCAGATCACGGCGACGATCGCGACGATGAACAGCACCGTGCCGAACAGGAACGACAGCACGTGTCCGATCACCGACAGGAGCAGCCATGCCCCGACGAGCAGGACGAGCACCGCGACCGCGGTGCGCCCGAAGGATTTGCGGCGGGTCTCGGCCGGTTCCTGCATCAGCTTCAGCTTAGCGTTGACGCGGCCGAGCAGGAAATTGCTACCCCTGCCCGGCCGCCGTCTCCGCCAGATGCCGGCTGAGGGAAGCCGGCGGTTCTGATGAGGGGCAGTGAACTACATGGCACCCGGCCGCCCGACACCACGGGCGACCTGACTCGCGAGCACCGCATCTTCGGGGCCGGCACCCTGGCCGCCGGCCGTCCGCGCGATGCTCGTGAGGCTGTAACGGCGGATGCGTGCGCCATGGGGCGCCGCCACCGCCGTCTCCTCGGGCAGCAGGATGAACCGCCGAGGAGGTGAGACACTCGATTTGGCTGCTGAACGGTTCATGGCCAGTATGTTGGCGCAGCGGCGAGCCAATCCGTTTGGCCCGAAGTCCAAAATGTGGCGACGGTGGTCTGTCAGTTGTCAGGAGCCCGGGAGTCCGAGCTGCTCGGCGATCAGCCGGGACACCTCGGTCCCGTCCGCGCGGCCCTTCGTCTCGCGCATGACGTGCCCGACGATCGGCCCGATCGCCTTGGCGTTGCCGGCGCGCACCCGCTCGGCGGCGTCCGCGTTGGCGGCGAGCGCCGCCGCGACTATCTCGGCGAGCTCATCGCCGCCGCCGATCGCCGCCAGGCCCTCAGACTCCACGATCGCCCGCGGGTCGCCGCCCTCGGAGAGCAGCACTTCCAGGACCTGCCGCGCGGCGCCGACGCTGATCTCCTTCGCGGAGACCATCGCGACCAGGGAGCCGAGCGCGGCTGCGCTCGCCGGGGTGTCGGCGGGCGACTGCCCGTCATGCAGGCGCCCGGCGAGCTCACCGGTGACCCAGTTGGCGAGCTGCTGGGCCGGCGGCGCGGGATCGGAGCCGGCGAGCGCGGCCTCGAAGTAGTCGCCGAGCTCCGGCCGGAACGCGAGCATCTGCGCGCTGTCCTCGCTGACGCCGTGGTCCCGCTCGAGCCGGCCGGCGCGGTCCGCCGGGAGCTCGCTCATCGCCCCGCGGGCTGCCTGCATCATCGCCTCGTCGATCGCCACCGGCACGAGGTCCGGCTCGGGGAAGTAGCGGTAGTCGTGGGCCTCCTCCTTGGAGCGCAGCGAGGTGATCGCGCCGCTCGCGGGATCGAAGTGCAGCGTCTCCTGCGTGACCTGGCCGCCCTCGTTGATGATCGATTCCTGGCGCTGGATCTCCGCGCGTATGCCCCGTTCGATGAAGCGGAAGGAGTTCATGTTCTTAAGCTCGGTCTTCACCCCGAAATCGCTGCTGCCCTCCGGGCGCAGCGAGATGTTCGCGTCGCAGCGGAGCGAGCCCTCCTCCATGTTCACGTCGCTGACGCCGAGCTGTCGGAGCGTGATGCGCAGCAGCCGCAGCCATTCGCCGGACTGCTCGGCGGAGCGCAGGTCCGGCTCGGTGACGATCTCCGCGAGCGGCGTGCCGCCGCGATTGAAGTCGACGATGCTTGCGTCCGAGCCGTGGATGCGGCCGCTCGCTCCGACGTGGATCAGCTTCGCGGCGTCCTCCTCGAGGTGCACGCGGTGGATCCTGACGTCGCCGAGCCTGCCGCCCAGGCACAGGGGCTCGTCGTACTGGGAGATCTGGTACCCCTTCGGCAGGTCAGGGTAGAAGTAGTTCTTGCGGTGGAAGATGGACCTTGGCGCCAGCTCGGAGCCGAGCGCGAGGCCGATCATCAGGCCGAAGTGCACGGCGCCCGCGTTGGCGACCGGCAGGCTGCCTGGGAGGCCGAGGCAGACCGGGCACGTGCGGGTGTTGGGCGGCTCTCCGAACGACAGCTCGCAGCCGCAGAACATCTTCGTCCGTGTCGCGAGCTGGACGTGGATCTCCAGCCCGATGACCGCCTCGAGCGCGGCGCTGTCAGACACGTGCGGCCCCCGAGTCGAAGCCGATCGCGAGCTCGAGCGCGTGGGCGGCGTCGAGCAGCCCGTTCTCGCTGAATGCGGGCCCCGCGATCTGCAGGCCGACCGGGAGCCCGCCGCTGAGCCCGGATGGGATCGAGATCGCCGGTATCCCTGCGAGCGACATCGGAACCGTGCAGAAGTCGTTCAGGTACATCGCGAGCGGGTCGCCGGTCTTCTCCCCGAGCTTGAACGCGACCGACGGGGCCGTCGGCGTGAGGATGAAGTCGACCTGTTCGAAGGCGGCCGCGAAGTCCTGTGAGATCTTCGTACGGACCCGCTGCGCACGGCCGTAGAAGGCGTCGTAGTAGCCGGAGGAGAGCGCGTAGGTGCCGAGCATGATGCGGCGCTTGACCTCGGGGCCGAAGCCGTCGTGGCGGGTCCGCGTGTACATCTCGAGCAGGTCCTGTGCGTCCTCCGCGCGCATCCCGTAGCGCACCCCGTCAAAGCGCGCGAGGTTCGAGGACGCCTCCGCGGGCGCGAGCACGTAGTAGGCCGACAGCGCGTGCGGCGCGTGCGGAAGCTCGACGTCGCGAACCTCCGCGCCGAGCTGCTCGGCGGTCGCGAGCGCTGCGCGGAAGGACTCGAGCACGCCCTGTTCCACGCCGTTCCCGGTCAGCTCCCGCGGCACGCCGAGGCGCAGGCCCGAGAGGCTTTCGGCGCTCGGCGCGAGGATCGGGCCGGGCATCTGCAGCGAGGTGGAATCGCACGGGTCGCGGCCGATCATGTGCCCGAGCATCAGCGCCGCGTCGGCCACATCACGCGTGAGCGGGCCCGCCTGGTCCAGCGAGGAGGCGAACGCGATCATCCCGTAGCGCGAGAGCGAGCCGTACGTCGGTTTCAGGCCGACGATCCCGCACAGCGCCGCAGGCTGGCGGATCGAGCCGCCCGTGTCGGTGCCGAGCGCCCATGGCGCAAGCCCGGCGGCGACGGCGGCCGCGCTGCCGCCCGAGGATCCTCCGGGGACACGGCCGCGGTCCCATGGGTTGCGCACCGGCCCGTAAGCGGAGTTCTCGTTCGAGGAGCCCATCGCGAACTCGTCCTGGTTGGTCTTCGCCAGGACGCCGGAGCCGGCCTGCTCTAGTTTCTCCACGACGGTGGCGGTGTACGGCGGCAGATAGCCCTGCAGGATGCGCGAGCCGGACTGGCTCGGCACGCCCTTGGTGCAGAACAGGTCCTTCACCGCCACGGGCACGCCGCCGGCGCCGGCGGCGCCCTCATCTGCGACCCATGTGAAGCAGTTCAGTCCGTCGTCCCCGGCGGCGCGGTCGGAGGCCGCGCGACCGCGGTAGAGCTCGAAGAGCTCACCCGCGGCGAGCGAGCCGTCGGCTATCGCGGCGGCCGCGGCCGCCGCGGACAGGCCCAGGATCTCCGGGCCGCTCATGCCTGCGGGCTGGGGACGAGGAAGCCCTCGTCGCTCACGGCTGGGGCCTGCGCGAGCACGACCGAGCGCGGCAGCGAGGGCCGCGGCTCGTCGGCGCGCAGCCCGCCCGTCACCTCGACGACGTGCGACGTCGGCGCGACATCCGCGAGGTCGAGCTCGCCGATCCGCGCGATGTGGTCGAGCACGGCCGAAAGCTCACGGGCCATCGGCTCGATCTCATCCTCGGCCAGCGCCAGGCGCGCGAGCCGGGCGACGTGCAGCACCTCATCACGGTCGATCACAGTCGCGCATTCTATGTGCGACGCCCGTTTGGGGCGCGCAGCGCCGGCGGGTCAGGGTCTGGGCCTGGGCTCAGGGCGCGCCGGCTGATAGAGCGCGGGGCGTTCATCGCGCATCGAAAGCCAGGCGCCCATCAGGATCAGGCAGCTGCCTACCAGCGCGAGCCATGCACCCGCGGCGGCCGACGTCGCGTGCTCCGGGCGCTCGACGACGCGCACGACGCTCGCCAGCACCGCGATCAGGGAGACCGGCACGCACCAGACGGTCGTCGAGACCGGGAGCGCCGTCGAGCGCTCGGTGATGGCGCTGATGATCATTGCGAGCGCGGCGAACAGCGCCGCGATCTGCAGCGCGACGGCGGGACCGAACGTGTCCCACGCGTCGAGGTCTCCGATCGGGCTGTGGTACGCGGGCAGCAGTAGCGACGCGATGATGCACGCGGAGCCGGCGAGCGCTACGAGCTCGCCGGCGCGCAGGCGCCGCAGGCTCATGCCGCCCTCTCCCCCGCGGCGCGGCTCACAGCGCGTCCCGGTCGAGGTCGGCGAACATGCTCTGCAGGTCCGCGTGGTAGCGCGCCGCCTGCAGCGTGTTGCGGAGCAGGAACGCGATCGTCATCGGCCCGACGCCTCCCGGGACGGGCGTGATCGCGGAGGCGATCTCGCTGGCCGCGGCGAAGTCCACGTCTCCGATGAGCCCGCTCTTGTTGCCGGCCTCCTCGGGCGTGAGCCGGTTCATCCCGACGTCGATCACGACGGCGCCAGGTTTGACGAAGTCACCCTTGATCAGGCGCGCGCGGCCGACAGCGGCTATCAGCACGTCGGCGCGGGCGCACGCCTCGCGCAGGTCCCGCGTGCGCGAGTGGCAGACGGTGACGGTCGCGTTCTCAGCGAGCAGGAGCTGCGCCATCGGCTTGCCGAACAGGTTCGAGCGGCCGACGACGACGGCCTCCGCGCCCTCGAGCTGGACTCCCGTGTCGCTCAGCATCTCCATCACCCCGCACGGAGTGCAGGGCCGGAGGCCGGGGCGTCCGAGCGACAGCAGGCCGGCGTTGACGGGCGTCAGGCCGTCGACGTCCTTGTCGGGGCCGATCAGCGACGTCAGCGAAGGGCCATCGAGGTGGCCGGGGACGGGCAGCTGCAGCAGGATGCCGCTCACGGAGTCGTCCGCGTTGAGGCTTTCGAGTTCCTCGGCGACCTGGTCGAAGCTCGCGTCCGCCGGCAGCCTGCGGTCGAACGGGACCATCCCGACCTCGCGGCACGCGCGCTGCTTGCCGCCGACGTAAACGGCCGACGCGGGGTCGTCCCCGACGAGCACGGTGGCCAGGCCCGGGGCGCGGCCGAACCGCCCGGTGAACTCCGCCACCCCGTGCGCAACCTCGCCGCGCACGCGCTCGGCGATGGCCTTGCCGTCGATGATCCTCGCGCTCACGGGGCGAATGCTATGCGTTGTGGTGGGAAGGGAACGGGTGCGTCAGCGCCTCGTGACGGGTGCGTACTCGGCCATCAGCTTGCGCTCGGACCCGTCGTCGGCGAAGCGCACGACGATCACGCCTCCGGGCTCGACGCCGGTCACGACCCCGTCGCCGAAGGCCGCGTGGACGATGTCCTCGCCGAGCCGGAACCCCGCGGACGGCGCAGCTGCCTCGCTCGCGGGGGTGCTCCAGCCGCCCGCGTTCGCCGAGCGCCGCGGCAGCGTGGCGGTCCCGCCACCGCCCCGCACGGCGCCGCTGAGCGCGCCGGCGCGGAAGATCTGCTCGCGTGGTTCCTCGAGCAGGTCGCCGGGGATCTCATCCAGGAAGCGACTTCGCATGCCGAATGTCTGCGCCCCGAAGACGGCCCGGCGGCGCGCATAGGTCAGGTGCAGGCGCCGCATCGCTCGCGTGATGCCGACGTAGAAGAGGCGGCGCTCCTCCTCGAGCCCTCCTTCGTCGATTGCCCTGGAGTGAGGGAATACCCCGTCCTCGCAGCCGGCGATGAAGACCGTCGGATACTCCAGCCCCTTCGCGTTGTGCAGCGTCATCAGCGTGACCAGGCCCTCATCGTCGGTGCGCGTGTCCGCGTCGGCCACGAGCGCGATCTGCTGCAGGAAGACCTCGAGCGTGTCCTCCCCGGGCCCGGCGACCTCGTCGAACTCGCGCCCGACCTCCACCAGCTGCTCGAGGTTCTCAAGACGCCCCTGTGCCTCGATCGTGCGGTCGGCCTCGAGCGCCTCGACGTAGCCGGTCTGGGACAGGACCGCCTGGATCAGCTCGGCGATCGGCGCCCCGGGGGCACCTTCCCGCGGCTCCTGACCGGGGAGCGGGCCGGCGAGATCGCGCAGCTCGCACATCGTCGCCATGAAGCGGCTGAGGGCCTTCACCGCGGCGGTCCCGAGGCCCGGTATCGACTCCGGCTCGCCCGCGACGTCCCACACCGAGCTGCCGATCGTGCCGGCGTGCGCGATCACCCGCGAGAGCGAGGTCTGCCCGATGCCCCGGCGCGGCGAGTTGGCCACGCGCGTGAAGCTGACGACGTCGAACGGGTTCGCGAGCAGCTGCAGGTAGGCGATCGCGTCCTTGATCTCGGCGCGCTCGTAGAACTTGGTGCCGCCGATCACCTGGTAGGCGATCTCCCGGCGAACCAGCGTGTCCTCGATCACGCGCGACATCGCATTGGTCCTGTAGAGCACCGCGATCTCCGAGCGCGAGGCGCCCTCGTCCACCTGGCGCTCTATCTCGCCGACGATGAAGCGGGCCTCGGCGTGCTCGTCGTCCAGTGCCCTGAGCTGTATCTGCTCGCCCTGGCCGAGGTCGCTCCACAGTCGCTTGGCGATGCCGCCGCGATTGTTGGAGATCACAGCGTTGGCGGCCCCGAGGATCGTCTCCGTGGAGCGGTAGTTCTGCTCGAGCTTGACGACCCGGGCATCGGGGAAGTCGTCCTGGAAGTCCAGGATGTTGCGGACGTCCGCGCCACGGAAGCTGTAGATCGACTGGGCGTCGTCGCCGACGACCGCGAGGTTGCGGTGGCCGACGATCGCCGGCGCTGGATGCGCGGGCGCGCGGCCGCCGCCGACCAGCAGCTGCAACATCCGGTATTGCGCGTGGTTGGTGTCCTGGTACTCGTCGACGAGCACGTGTCGGAATGTGCGGGCGTAGCGTTCCCGCACGTCCTCGAAGAGCTCGAGGAGGTTGACGGTCCGGAACAGAAGGTCGTCGAAGTCCATCGCGTTCATGCGGTGAAGGTCGCGCTCATAGATCTCGTAGACCTCGGCGACCATCTCCTCGTACTGCGAGCCGACGGCCTGGCGGTAGGACGCAGCGTCGATCAGCTTGTTCTTCGCAGCCGAGATCTGGTTGTGGATCGCGGCGGGGGTGAACCGCTTCGGGTCGACCCCGACCGCGTCGGCGGAGCGCTTCGCCAGCCGGCGGGAGTCGGCCTGATCGTAGATCGTGAACTGCCGCGTGTAGCCGAGCCGGTCGGCCTCTGCTCGCAGGACCCTCGCGCATGCGGCGTGGAATGTCATCAGCCACATGCCGCGTGTGCCGCGGCCGAGCAGCCGCTCGACGCGCTCGCGCATCTCCCGAGCCGCCTTGTTGGTGAAGGTGATGGCGAGGATCTCCCCTGCCTGCGCCTGGTCGGTGTAGAGCAGATACGCGATCCGGTGCGCGAGCACGCGCGTCTTGCCGCTGCCGGCGCCCGCGAGGATCAGCAGCGGCCCCTCGCCGTGGGTCACCGCCTCGCGCTGGGGCTCGTTCAGGCCCTCCAGCAGCTCCTGGATGCGCTCGGCATGCGGATTCTCGGCCATGTATGCAGGATAGATGCGGGCTCGGAGGGCGCCCGCCCGGCGCGGGGCGCCTAGCCTCCGGCCGGGTTCGGGCCCCTGACCGTGCGCAGCGGCCTCACGTCGGCCGGCGGGCGCTGCTCACCGGAGAGCTCGGCGATCATCCGTTCCTGTTCGGCGATGCGGCTCGACAGCGCCTGGATCGCCTCGGCGATCGGGTCCGGGAGGTGGATCCAGTCGGCGTCGGGCCCCTCCACGCGCCGGCCGTCGACGCGGACCGGGTGACCGGGGTTGCCGACGACCGTCGAGTTCGGCGGCACGTCGGTGATGACGACGCTGTTGGCGCCGATCTTCGCGCCGTGGCCGACCGTGATCGGGCCGAGCAGCTTCGCGCCGGAACCGATCGTGACGTTGTCCTGCACCGTCGGGTGGCGCTTGCCCGTCGCGAACCCGGTGCCGCCGAGGGTGACGCCCTGATAGAGCGTGACGTTGTCGCCGATGTCCGCGGTCTCGCCGATCACGACACCCGTTCCGTGGTCGATGAAGAGCCCCCGCCCGATGTGCGCAGCGGGGTGAATCTCGATCCCGGTCACGGCGCGCGTGATCATCGCGAGCATCCGCGGCAGCAGCGGCACCCCGGCTCCGTGCAGGGCGTGTGCGAAGCGGTAGGCGAGCAGGGCGTGGATCCCGGGCCAGGTCGCGAGGATCTCCAGCTGCGAGACGCCGCAGGCCGCGGGATCGCGGTCGCGCGCGGCGAGCACGTCGCGGCGCACCTCCTTGACGACCCGTGCGAACGCGTCCAGACCGGGCATGCGAACAGGGTAGCGCCAGCCCGCGTGTGGGCTGGGATGCGGCTGTCGCTCCTACGGGGCGAAGAACGCCTGTGAGATGTAGCGCTCGCCGGAGTCCGGCATCACGACGACGATGCGCTTGCCTCGGGACTCGGGCCTCGCCGCGACCTGCAGCGCCCCGTAGAGCGCCGCCCCGCAGGAGATGCCGGCGAGCAGGCCCGCGCGCCGGGCACACGCCCACGCCGTTTCGATCGCGTCATCGTCGGAGACGGCGACCACCTCGTCGATGATCTCCCGGTTCAGCACCGGCGGGATGAAGCCGGCCCCCATCCCCTGGATCCTGTGCGGCCCGGGCCGCCCGCCCGAGAGGACCGCCGATCCGCTCGGCTCGACAGCGACGATCCTGACGTGCTCCCCGCAGCGCTCGCGCAGGCATTCCCCGACGCCGGTGATCGTCCCGCCGGTACCGACTCCGGCGACGAGCACATCCACTCTGTCCTCGAGGGCGCGCGCGATCTCGGGCCCGGTCGTGCGGCGGTGCGCGGCGGGGTTGGCGGGATTGGAGAACTGGTCGGGGAGGAACACGTCACCGTTGCTGGCCATCGCCCGTGCGGCCTCCACCGCCTCGCCCATGCCTCCCATCGACTCCGTGATGTCGACTCGCGCCCCGTAGAGGCGCAGCAGGCGCTCCCGCTCTCGGCTCATGCCCTGGGGGAGCGTCAGGACGAGCTCATAGCCCTTTGCGGCGCAGACGAAGGCGAGCGCGATGCCGGTGTTGCCGCTCGTCGCCTCGACGATCGTCGTGCGGCCCGGCTCGATCCGGCCCTCGGCCTCGGCTGCCTCGATCATCGCCACGCCGATCCGGTCCTTGACGCTGCCGCCGGGGTTGAAGGACTCGAGCTTCGCGAACACCTCGACGCCGTTGTCCCCGGCGGGGGTCCCCTCGAGCAGGCTGGCGAGGCTCACCAGCGGCGTGTCGCCGACGAGTTCCGAAATGTTGATCGGGATTCGAGCCACGCCACGACAATAGCTCCCGGGCGCGCCCTGGCGTGCAGGGACGCGCTCAGTGCGTCGTGAAGGTGACGTCCGAGCCGTAGCTCGTGCCGCCGGCGTTGCTCGCGACCACGCGCACGTGGTAGGTGGTGAGCGTTGTCAGCCCCTTGGGCGTCGCCTCGACCACGACGCCGAGCGTGCCGGAGCCGGGCATCGGCACGCACGCGATGCTGCTTCCGTACATCAGCGTCTTGCCGTATTCGAAGTGGCAGTCGCTGACAGCGCCCCCTTCAGGGTTGACGGTCCCGACCAGTGTCGCAGTCGTCGTCTTGACCGAGATCACCGCCTGCGTGGAGACGAGCGGCAGGTTGGGGAGCGTCGTGAAGCTGACGTCCGAGCCGTAACTCGTGCCTCCCGGCCCGCTCGCGACGATCCTCGCGTGATATGTGGTGCGCGGAGCGAGGCCCGACAGCGCTGCCGACACCGCGACCGGCGAGGCCCCTGAGCCGGGGAGAGAGGAGCACGGGATGCTCGCGCCGTACATCACGCTGGTGCCGTATTCGAAGTGGCAGTCGCCGACCGCCGAGCCCTCGGGGTTGACTGTCCCGTTGAGCGTGGCGCCGTGGCTTGTGAGGAGCGTCGCGGCGGCGCTGACCACGAGCGGCGCTTCAGCGGCCGTCGTGAACGTCACGTCGGAGCCGTAGCTCGTGCCGCCCGGCCCGCTCGCGACGAGGCGCTCGTGATAACTGCTGTTCGGGACGAGCGCCGCCGGCGCGGCGGATACCGCGACGGGGGAGCTACCGGAGCCCGGCAGCGAGGAGCACGGGATGCTCGCGCCGTACATCACGCTGGTGCCGTATTCGAAGTGGCAGTCGCTGACCGCCGAGCCCTCGGGGTTGACCGTCCCGTTCAGAACGGCGGAGTGCGTGGCAACGAGCGAGGCGGCCAGCGTTTCAGCGGCCGGCGGCAGCGCAGCGGTCGCGAAGGTCTCGTCGGGCCCGTTTACGAGGCCGGCTCCGTTGGCCGCGCTGACGCGGAGGTGGTAGGTCGTGTTCGCGGCCAGTCCTGTCACGTTCGCCGAGACCGCGACGGCCGCCGTCCCGGAGCCCGGCAGTGCTGCGCACGGTGCGCTGGAGCCGTATGAGACCGACGTGCCGTATTCGAATGTGCACGTCGAGACGGCGCCGCCATCGGGGTTGACGGTGCCGTTGAGCGTCGCAGCGTGCCCGAGCACGGAGGATGCGACGCCCGTTTCGATCGACGGCACCTGCGGGCTTCCCGGTGCGCTGGACGCCGTCCCGGCTGCGGGATGGGTCGCCAGCAGGATCGGCGCGCGCGGAGCCTGGTTGAAGTTGAAGTCGTTGGCGAGGCTGCCGAGGCCCGCTGATTCTTCGCGGGTGTCGGGCCGCCCGTCGGGCCTGCCGTCGGTCGCCGGGTTCAGGCGGCCCTTGTTCAGGAAGTCGTCCTCGATGAACTTCAGGTAGGCGTCGTGGCTGAGCAGCTGCTTGTCGACGTAGCCGGCGCGCGCGTACGGGCTGATCACGAGTCCCGGCACGCGCAGGCCGTACCCGTTTTCGTCCACGGCCGGCGGGACGACGTGGTCATAGAAGCCACCCCAGTCATCCCACGAGATCAGGATCGCCGTCGACCCCCAGCACGGGCTTCGCATGATCGCGTTGACCATCGTCGTCACGTACGCCTGCCCCGCGGAGAGCAGCGCGGGCGGGTGTTCGGAGACTTCCTGGTCCGGTGTCACCCAGCTCACGTTCGGCAGCGAGCACTGGCTGGTGTTGTGCACGGACGACCAGAAGCTCCCGAGGCCCTGGATGTTGCCGCTTTGGCCGTCTTCTTTGACGTCGGTGAATTCGGCGAGCGGATTCCAGATCCCGGGGGTCTTGGGGCCCTGCTTGACCGGTTCGCAGGTGAGCGATTCGTCGTTCACGCAGTCGGGCTCGTTGCCTTCATAGACGTAGTAGCGCCAGCTCACGCCCGCTTTGTGAAGGAGATACGTGATGTCGGTCCAGTTGCGCGGGCGCGGACCGGGCTGGTCGAGGTTGCTGGTGCAGGCCCTGGGGTCGGGGTTTTCCAGTGGGCATGAGGCGGACCAGCCCGAGACGAGGAAGTTGTGCTCCGGGGCGCTCCACGAGATCGCGGACTCGAACATGTTGTCCTGCAGGACGAAGTTCTTCGCGTAGGTCCAGTAGTTCGGTATCTCGCGGCCGTCGTGGTAGCCGATCAGGTCTTCGCAGGAGGCCGGGCCCGTGGTCGGGCAGCTGCAGCGCGGGTTCGGGCTCGTGCACGACTTCGCGGCGTCGGCGGTTTCGAGGAACCCGTTCATCAGCCCGCCGTTGATGTCCTTGACGGCCGAGGCCTTGCCGTGGGGCCCGCCCGAATCGAGGTTGTTCGTGTTGTGGAACGGCGCGACGCATTTCTTGCTCGCCGGGTTCGGGACGCAGACCCCTGCGGGGATCCCGTTCGCGCCGGGGTAGGTGCCGAAGTAGGAGTCGAACGAGCGGTTCTCCTGCATGATCATCACGACGTGCTGGATGTTCTGGATGCCGTCGATCGGCAGCGCGGCCGCCGGCGCTGGAGCCAGCGCGAGGGACGATGTGCATGCTAGGAGCAGAGCAAGCGTCGTGAGGGCGCGTGCCAGCATCCCCTCCACTCGGGGCCGCAGCATCCTGCTGGTGTTCGCACGTTCCATGTGTGGGCTGTCCTTAGGCGGAGCACCCGCTGGCCAAACTGAGCCGGCGGGCCGGACACACCCCCTGCCTCCAGCGCGGAAGCTTAGCGGAGTGTCGCGGCGGCGAGTGAGCGGCCGCCCGCGTGAGGGCAACGGCGGGTTACCGACCGCGGACGGCGCGGCGCCGCAGTCCCGGCGTGCCCAGGCGCCGGCCGCTCAGCGGGGTGTATCTCCTCCGCGCGAGGTGTGTCGAGCCGCCGATGCCCGACGGCGCGGCCGGCTTCGCAACGGGAGGCAGCCGCGCCGCTGCGCGGGCATCGCGCCGGGCTTGGCTCAGAAGCGCTGCTGCGCGACCGTGTAGTTGGCCTGGAATCGGCAGACGCCTTCCGTCACCGACGCCGACACGGTGATCGTGGCGTACGTGTGGACGCTGGTGGCCAGTCCGCCGGAGGCCTGGATGATCATCTGGCCTGTTCCGTTTTCGGTGGGCCCGAAGGACTGCGCGTCGAGCGCGCCCGTTTCTTTGAGCACCGCCGTTTCCATCCGCGTCGGCTGTTTTTCAGGATATGAGCCC
>Ga0209698_10001574_pt1 | contig 26253 bp, 38 predicted proteins | sample LitLauG_LLR_2012_FD_187203 | JGI IMG/M metagenome (GOLD analysis project Ga0209698, IMG submission 187203) | Freshwater sediment microbial communities from Pennsylvania, USA - Little Laurel Run_MetaG_LLR_2012 (SPAdes) (version 2) | ecosystem: Environmental > Aquatic > Freshwater > Creek >... | reverse complement strand
GGAATAGATCCTCTCACGAACGGGATGATTGGAAGCGCCACGATCCTTGCCACGCGACGGCGCCCTCGCGTCCGTTCAACAGCGGGCAGGCCCGCTGCCGGCAAGCCCTACTGCGTGTTGCCGCTGAGGATGTTGGGCGCGTTCGACGAGCCCGTGACCTTCGAGCGGTACGAGAAGTGGATCGAGAGCTCGACGTCGTCGACGGCATCGGCGCCCTTGAACGTGCCGAGGCTGCCGGGCACGATCGTACCGTCGGAGTAGCGCCACTGCGAGACCACGCCGTTGTTGATGACGGTCTCGACTCCGGAGAACAGGGCGACTGCCGAGTTCGAGTGGTACGCGTCGACCAGCGCGTCGACCAGGTCATCAAGCGTGTCGTCCTGGCGCGTGATGCGCAGGTCCATCGTGAAGCCCTGGAACGTCGTTCGGCGCACGGTGTAGCCGAAGTTGTTCGTCGGCGTCTTTTCGATGAGCGTCGCGTTGACTTTGCGGCCGGTCTGCTCGACGAGACCGAACTCCCCGACGATCTGGTTGTTGATGACGAGGTCGAGTTCGAACTCTTTGCCGACGTTCATCGACAGAGCGGTGCGATCGGTTTGCGGCACATCGGCCTCCTACGGGCAACGAAAAAACCGCGGGAGCACCGCGGCCGAAAGTGAAGCGAGGGCGGCCGCGCTACGCGGCGTTGGGAAGCGGCTGGACCGAGGCGAGGATGCCGACGCCGGAAACCAGGCCGACGGCGACGACGTCGATGATGCCGTTCTGGTCGACCGTCGTGTCGACGCGCAGCATCGGCGTGCCCGGCGGGTTGTTTGTCTGGTTGCAGACGACCGTGTAGCCGTTGATGATGCCGTTGTCTTGGAGCTCGCCCAAGAACGCGTTGAAGAGCGTCGTCATGCTCTTGCGCGTGCCGACGGTGTTGTTTTTTCCGACGGATGCGCCGAGCAGCTTGCTCTTGTAGCTCGCCACGAGGAACTGGATCATCCGACCGTAGGCGATGTTGCCGCGGTAGCCGGCGGTTTTTCCGAGCGAGTTCTTGTTGTGACGGATCGCGAAGCCGACGCCGCCCGCCGTGTCGTTGGAGAAGAAGTTGATGCCGGCGTTCTCGAGCTGAAGCACCTCATCGTCGCCGTAGGGGTTGCTCTGGGTCTGGTTCGTACGGAACGTTCCGACGATGAGCCCGCTCATCGAGAGGTTCGCGGGCGATTCGTTCGGCGCGGTGATCGCATAGCGCGCGCACGCGAGCGGCGCGGGGTCGACGTACCGCTGGATCGCACCGTTGACGCTGTCGATGATGATCGGCCAGTCGCCGGCGAAGACGTCCTCGGAGAAGTCCCCGATGCCGAGCGCCGTCTTCGTGGCAAGCGCCGAAGCCGAAGACGTGCCGTTGGGAAACGCGACGACGAAGCGGCCGTTCTGCGATTTCGCGAAGGTCGCGGCGAGGCCCGAGATCGTCGCGATGTCGTTGCAGCCGCAAAGCGCGAGCGCCGCGCCCGAGAGCTGCCCCGAGAAGGCGTACATGCCGGTCGGCGGGGTGACCGTGTTCGTGCCGAGCATCGCCTGATCGAGCGTGAGCGGCGATCCGGCGGCGAACGCGGAGCCGTCGGTTCCCGGGGTCGCAACGGTGTTCGGCACTGCGATGATCGGGGTGCCGGGGTTCGAGAACGTCGACGGCGAGGCGACCCAGTACGCCGAGGCGGCGGATCCGTTGGGCTGGCCGTTGTTCACGGCGGCCGTGACCGCGGCGGCGAGTGCGACCGGATCGATGCTGTAGGTCGTGACGCCGTCGACGACGACCGGGACGTTGCCGTCGAGGTTCTGGAAAATCTCGGGATTGGCGTTGGGCACGCCCGAGAGCGTGAGATCGACGAAGACCTTTTGCGCGTTGCCGGTCGGCTGCATCATGCTCGGCGGCGTGGTCGCCGAGTACGTGAACAGCGCTTGGGCCGGATTGACGCGCGAGCCCGGGAAGAAGCCGACGAGGTTGAGGAACGGCCCGTTCTGGCCTTGCAACGGGAGCACCGCGGCGCTCTGCGTTCCGTCGCCGATGCGGTTCAGGCGAACGTCCTTCACGCCGAGGGCGAACGCGAAGTTCGCATAGGTCATGAGGTCCGTCGGAAGCGGCTGCTGCGCACCGAAGTCGCGCGCGGCGCCGACGGGGTCGCTCTCGTAGGCCACGGTATCGAAGCCGCCCCAGATCGCGGTTCCTTCGAAGGCGACCGCGTTGACGCCGCCCGGCGCGAGGATTCCGAGCGGCGGCGTTTCGACGTCGATCACGACGCCGTCGGGTACGTTGAGGAGCGCGAGGCTCTCGTCGTAGACGACCGAGATCGAAGCCATGTTACTTCACCTCAGCGGCCGCGGCAGCGGCGGGCACTTGTGCTGCGGCCACGTACGAAGCGCTCGACGAACGGCCGTTGGTCGCGTGCACCTTGTCGCTGCACTCGCGCGGGCAGAGCCCGTCGAGGTGCGGCACGGGAAGAAGGTTGTGTTTGTGCTCGGACTTGAGCAACGCGTGGTGATCGTCGTGCACGTAATCGCCTTTGCCGTACGTGATCATCGACTGGGGCTTGCCTTTTTCGTCGAAAACGACGTAGGAAATCGGCCCCTTTGCGATAGCGGGCATGATCGTTCTCCCTAGAGTTGCGAAGCGAGAAGGGGGGTCGGCGCGTAGGGGACCGTGTCGAGCGATATCGTCGCTGCGACGATGTCGGGCGCGGTCACGAACTCCGTCGTCGTGAATTTCATGAGCCAGCGCGTGCGCGCGACGTAGAGGCCGTCGCGCAGCTCGCCGTTGCCCGAGCCGTCCTCTTGAATCGTGCCGAGGAAGTCGGCGACGATGACTTGCGAGCCGTCGTTCATCGGGAACTTCGAACCGGGTGCGTAGAGCGGCTCGAGGCTGCGCACGAGGAACTGACGGTCGAAGGGGTTGGCCGCCCAGACCCACACATCGAAGTTGCGCGCGCGCCGCGCGATCGCGCGGACGTACGTCCTGGTGGTGCCGATCGCGACCGACGCTTCGGGCGCCGTTACGGTAAACGAGCCGTCGTCAGCGATGGTCGGGATGCCGGCGGCGACCGCCGCGATCGCAAGGTTGCTGCCGATCGTGTTGAGCGTGTCGCCGGGAAGGACCGTGTAGGCAGCGCCGACCGTCCCAGCTTGAATGCCGATGACGTTGCCGGGCGTGGCCGTACCGCTCAAGTCCCACGTGAAGCTGCCGCCCGGCGCCGGGGCGGGGGTCGCCGCGAGCGTGATCGGTACGGAGTCGACCAGATCAAGCTGCGCGCCGTCGTTCGTGTACTGGTGCACGGCGCCGTCGTGGACGTCGGCCTCGACGGTGACGTTGATCTTGCCGGTTGCGAGGCACTCCTGGAGCTCTTGCTGCGTCGGCCGGATCACGCCGACCCGAATCGAGGGAACGACCCGCGTCGATCCGTAGGTCTGGGCGTCGATCGTGCTCGGGATCTCGTACTCGACGCCGACCAGAGCGTCCGTGACGATCACCGCAGCGTCGGCGATCGCGTTGCAGACGTCGAGCGCCTCCGCCACGATTCACCTCGAGACGCCGAAAGATCGGAACCTTTGCGAATAGATCGAAACAGTTGCGAAAGTTGCTCGGATTTTCCGTAGAATTCCCGAGGGGCTCAGGGCCGCACGCATCGCTACAAGGCGGTCACGACTGCTTCCGAGGGAGCGTGACGCATACGAACGGCTTGCGCACGACGTTGGTCGTCATCTCGGCAGCGCGCAGCGCGTCGAAGGCACGATCGCGCGCGTCGTAGCGCAGCTCGTGCTTGTTGCGCCGCGCGTTGGCCATCATGATCTCTTGGGCGACGAGCGCCCCGAGAGCGGGCTCCGGCACGCCGATCGCATCGAAGCCGCTCGCGGTTTCGGCGACGTGAAAGTCGTCGTAGACCCGGAAGAGCCGACCCTGGTACCCGACGAGAAAGCAGCCGCCCTTCTCGTTGCCTTCCTCTTTGTCGCGCGACGAGAAACCGCCGACGTCGAAGCACTTACGCACGTTTTCGATGAACGACGTTGCCATGAACTCGAAGACGTCCGTGCCGCGCTTGCGGCGCGGGATCACGAGCGAAAAGCGAACGAGCTGCAGCATCCGGTAGGAGCCCACGCAGCCGAAGATCATGGTGCCGTTGCGCGCGAAGACCTTGGGGTCGCGCCGCACCTCGGCCGCGTTGCCGCCCTCGGTATCGAAGCAGCCGCTGTCGCCCACGATGTGGACGGTGCCGCGATCGGCGATCCCGACGACGCAGCTCATTGCCGGGGCACCCCTTCTTCGATGAATGCGGAGGCGCGTGCGCACCGCGGCTCGAGCGCGGCGAGCCGATCATCGCGAGCGCACGGGCCGATCCGCTCGACGTAGCGCGCGATCCGCGCGGCCGTCATGCCGAGGGCTGTACGGTGATCGTCGTGACGTTCGAAACGCGGGTCATGCCTTCGGGGGAGACCGCGATCACGTCGATCTTGTAGACGCCGGCGTACGGCGTATCCGAGGCGATCTGGTTCCACAGGAACGTGCGGCCGTCGCCGTTGGGCGTGAGGCCCGGGCCACCGCCGTTGGGGCGCTCGGGCGGAATCGTGACGGTTGCGATGGTGCCGTCGGGACCCTTGTTGACGGCCGTGACCTTGAGCGAGCACGTCCACGTCTCGAGCGAGCCGACGTATTCGTCGCTGGTTCCCGCAAGCGTGTCGATGAGGATCGGAATCCCCGAATCTCCGACTTGCAGCTGCATCGCGCGTCACTCCCGGCTGGTTCGAACCCCCTTCGAAGGGGGCAAGGGGGCAAGGGGGGGACTCGGTTAGGCCCCGAGCTGCACGCTCACGGTGACGTGCTCGTTCGGCGCGACCGTGATCTTGGCGAGCGTCACGGGCTGGCCGGCTTCGAGCGCGGCCGCGGTCGCCGCGGCGCCGCCCTTGAGCTGCGAGACGAGAATCGGCACGGCGAAATTGAGCAGCGACTGCGCGATATTCTTGAACATGAGCTACTCCTGAAGCGGTAGGGTGAGAGGTGACGCGGGTTCGGCGAGCATGCCGACGACGATCGCGGGTAGCGCCGGAATACCGCAGTCGAGCGTGACCAAAAGGGCCGGCAGCGGCGCGACGAGCGGCGGAACGACGGGGATACCGCACGTGACGGATACCGACAGCGTCGGGATCGGACAGACGATCCGCTCGAGCTGCACCGGGTTCGGCGCAAAGAAGTTCGCGACGAACGAGACGACCGCGCCAAACGCGCGCGCGACGTTCTTGGCGACTCTACCGCGGAAAGTCAAGGCCGCCGCGAGCGAGTAGCCGATCGCGCGCGTGATGCCGCCCGCGGGCCGCATCGTCGCGGCGAGCGATTTCCCTACGCGCTTGGAATGCGTCCCCGCGAAGCCCAGAGCCGCGGTTAGGACGATGAATTGATTGAAGCCACGACTGCAGGCGCCCGAGAACGACAAAGCGGCCGCGGTGAGGATCCGCGCCGTCGAACGCTTGAGCGCTGCATTGAATTCGAGCGAAGCTGAGAGCGATGCTCCGATCGCCCGGCCGATCGTTGCCCCGAAGGCGACCGACGCGCCGAGGTTCCGTTGCGCCGTCTTGGCGACGGTCCCGGCAAGTCCGAGCGACGCGGCCAGGGCGCGCGCGATTTCGCGCACGAGCGAACCGCTCGGAAGAAGCGAGGCGGCCAGAAAGCGCGCGGACGCGCGCGAGAGCGTCGCATCGAACGCGAGGGTTGCCGAGAGCGCCAGCGCCCGTACGCGCGCCGTGGCGACGCTTCCGGCGAACGTGAGCGCGCCGGAGACTTGCCGCGTGACGTTTTTCGTGGCGGCACCGGTGAAGGCAAGCGTGGCCGCAAGCGCGTGCGCGACCGCGCGCGCGATTGTGCCGGCGAATGGCAGCGAAGCGGAAAATGACCGCGCCGTGCCCCTCGCGATCGAGCCCGAGAACGTCAGGGACGCGTGCGGGAATCGCATCGTCGTGCGAGCGATGCCGCCCGCGAACGAAAGGGCGGCCGATAAGGCCCTTTTCGTGCGCTTGGCGAGGTTGCCCGAGAACGTCAGGGAAGCGCTTTCGCCGTGCGCAACCGCGACGCCGAGTCCGCGCGTCGCTCCTCCGCCCGTTCCCCCTGGCTGCGAGGAGAACGAAAGCGTCGCCGACGGGAACCGCGCGGTGTTTTTCGCGATCGCGCCCGAGAACGGGAGCGCTGCCGCGAGTGCGCGACCGAATTTCTTCGAAAGACCGCCCGCGAACGAGAGCGAGGCCGCAAGCGCGCGCGCAGTCATCTTTCCGACGGCACCCGCGAAGGAAACACTGGCCGCGAGTCCCCGCCCAACCGCGCGAGCGATGGCTCCGGAAAACGTGAGTCCGGCGATCAGGTTCTTCCCGATCGTCTTCGCGAACGCGCCTGCGAACGAGAGCGCCGCTCCAAAGGCGCGCGCCGCGTTCTTTCCGATCGCGCCGATGAAGGAAAGTCCGGCTGCGAGGGATCGCGCCGTCGTCTTCGCTAGGCTGCCGGCAAACGAGAGGCCGGCCGAGAGCGTGTGCGCTGCGGCGCGCGACAGGGCACCGGAAAAGGTAAGCGCCCCGGATAGACTCTTGCCGGTCGCGCGGGCGAACGCACCTGAAAACGACAGCGATCCGGAGAGCGGAACCAGCGCCGTTTTCGCAACCGCCCCGGCAAACGAAAGCGCTGCCCAGAGCGATCTTGCGCTTGCGCGCGCGAGCGATCCGGCAAACGAAAGCGCTGCCGCGAGAACGAAGACCGTCGCTCGATTGATGGATCCTGCGAAGGTAAGGGCCGCGGCGAGCGTCTTCTTACCAATCTTGGAGAAGGCACCGCTAAACGTGAGCGCGGCGGCGACGAGCGCTCGCGCCGTGCCTTTCGCGAAACCGCCGGCGAACGTCAGTGCTGCCGAAAGCGAGCTTGTATACGTATACGGCGCCGCGAAGAAAATGCCGATCGCAACCGAGTGAATGCCAGATCCTGACGTTCCGAAGGTTGCGTAGGACTGGTAGATACCGGAAGTGACGCCCGAACCAACTTCGCGGGGATTCGTCGTCGTCCGGTAACCCGTCGTGCGGCCGTAGCCCGTGTTGCCAAGGTTGAAATCCTGCGTCGTCGACTGGCCGGTTGGCGGAACGTCCGTCATGGTCTTCGTGGCATCGTTCGTATAGAACGCGATGAGGTAGCCCGAGACCGTGATCGTGATTGAGAGCGTCGGCGTCTGCGTGGTCGCGTTGGTCAGGTACGCGAAGGAACCGGCGACCGGCGCGCTCGTGGCGCCAGTGTACTCTTCGGCCGTGATCACGCCGCTGCAGCTTGCGGCCATCGTGAAGGCAAAGCTCGGCGGCGAACCCGTGGCGCTCGAATAAAATTTGTAGTAGAAGGCGAGCCCGGGCGTCTGCGTCGTCTGGTACGTCAGCCGCGTGAATCCCGACGGGATGCTCGAAGGCGGTCCGCCGGAGGTCGGGCTGAATTGCAGCGTCAGCAGCACGTAGCTGCCAGCCTGAACGTTGTTCGACAGTGCGATCGACCACGAGCTCGTCGTCGTGAACGAGCCCGTCGCGCTCTGCGCTAGTGGACTTGCCACGGCGACCTCGCTGCAGAGCGGCTAAGTTATCGGCAGGGGCTCTACATTGTGCGATCCGCAGTCGGCGCAACGCATCCGCACGCCTTTTCCATGCTTTCCCTGGCGAAGTTGAAGGTTTTCAATTCGGTTGTCTTGACGATCACCGTTGATGTGATGGACCGTCTCACTCTTCAGTAAAGGTCTGCCGAGCGACTGTTCCATGACGACGCGGTGCTCGAATCTTCTTCCGGCGCCGTCTTCAATTACGACGTAACCCTCTGACGTTCTCCAGCGACTAACCGGTTTGTAGTTAGGATGCTCAGCGCCACGCTTATAAACGCGTCCGACCGACCGGCAAGCGGCAGAGCAGTAGCTCTTCCTGTTGCCCAATCGTCTCTGAGAAGGATAGCGCTCGAAGTTCTTGCCGCAGCGATCGCAGGTAAACTGCAGTTTTATAGTGAGCCGCTCGCTCTTGTAGTAACACTCCCGAGAGCAAAACTTGCGTTTACCGCGACCTACGCTCTTGCCGCAGACTTCGCAGGCTGTGCGACGCTTTCTTGATGCACCCTGACACGCATGAGAGCAGAACCGCTGATCTCGCGGTCGGCCACCATGTCCGCCAACCCGGAATTCGTTTTGGCACTGCTCGCAAGTCTTCGTGGCGGAAGATTTTCTAGCGGTCGCCCAGCACGCGCGAGTACAAAACTTCGCGTTCAGAGGACGACCGCCAGCGCCACCAACTTCGAACGAAGTGTCGCACCGCTCGCACGACTTTGTCATGCATCGTATAGTATCGCGTTAAGTGATACTATTCAATGCACTCAAACGACCATTATCCCCCGGCCGTCACGGTCAAGGTGTAGGTGAAAGTAATCGAATCGCCGTTTTGAACGTTCAAGGCCGAGAACACTTTGTGGTCCCACATCGTGCCGGCGGTCGACGCGGAGAAGAGCCCCCATTCCGTGATCGCGGCCGATGCCGTGTAGGCAAGGGTGGCCACGGTTCGATACTGCCCGGCCGAGGGGTTTGACTGCGTGCCCGCGACGCGCGCGTTGCCGGTCGGCGTTTGCAGACCCGTATCCGCGATCGTCGCCGCGGTCGTGCCCGTGCCGCTATCGTGGTAGTTTTCGATCTTCAGAGTCGCGTTTGCGTTCGAGTAGTCGGTCGCCATGAGGTTGACGCCGGCCGTCGTGACGAGGCCCGATCCGAGGTCAATGTCCTCGATATCGCCGCTCGCGCGGGTGATTGTCGCCCGAAGGTTCGACGAAAACTCGTGGCCGGCCAAAAGAATCGCGGACCCGTTGTCGCGCGTGTGGAGAAGGCGGCCGAGGCCGAAGGGCAGCTTAAACGATTTCATTTGAAGAGCAATCTCCACAGACGTGCGTACCAACGATTGCGCGGCGCGCGGTTGACTCTCGCGCAAAGGCGCGAGCGAAAAGCAATAGAGCCGCGCTCATCGGACATGAGCGGCCTCCGAAATCTGCGGTCGCGAATGCGAACCGGCCGGTTAGTTAGCGCAGGCGCTGCGTGACGACGAGTTGGCCGATGAAGCCGCTTTGCTGGGGCTGCACGCCCGTGATCTCGTAGCGATCGCCGCTTGGCACCGAGATGATGTCGCGAGGCAGGAGCAACGTGTCCCCGAGCTGCGGAACGAAGAACGTCCACGTCTGCCGGCGCGTATCGTCGAAGAGCTGCGCGACGGGATCTTCGGACTTGGGATAATCCCGCTGGCGATCCATGACCACGCCGACCGGAATTTGAGCCGCCGTCGAGGCCTCGGCGGATGCAAGGCTATCCGGGAACGCGTAGACGCCGCTTTCGAGCACGAGTGGGATCTCGTTGGCCTTCATCGGCGCGTTCATCGGTCGGCGTCCGGAGTCGATGCTGTTCGGGTTGGCCTTCGGCCGCGTGATCGTCGCGTAGACGGGAGATGAGGCAAAGACGGGGTTCCGCGGCGCCGGCCGCGTCGCCGCGCAGGTCAAGATCGTGCCGTCGTACCGATACGAGTCGGTACGCTGCACGAAGACGTCGCCGGGTAGGAAGGTCCGCATATCGGCGACTGCCGTGTAGAAGAGCGCGCGCGCCGTCGCCTCGATCTCAAGGTCGTCCCGATCCGTCATGCGCGCGTACTCGACGGGCACGTTCGCGGCGATCTGCGATGCGGTGAGCGTGATCTGCACCGTCGATGCCGACGAGAGCCGGAAAACGTCGAAGGTCTGGCCGAAGTAGCGCGCGCCGACGGCGCGGCTGCGTTGCACGATTCGATCGGTCTGCCCGACGAAGCTCATGCGCGCGGCCTCGTTTTACGGCTGGTAGAAGTTCAAGGCGAGGTTCGCAACGTTCGGGTGGGTCGCGTACTGAAGCAGACCCCAGCAGTTGTAGACCCCGGACGATGGATTCGTGTCGGACGAGAAGTAGTCGACGAACAGCAAGCGAGACATAGCCGCTTTCACGGACGCCTGTTTGCTGCCGAAGTCGTTGAAGAAGGTGCCTTGAGTCGGCGGCGTCTCCTTGACGTTGCAAGGGGGCGACGAGTTGCCCCACTGCGCGCCGGTCTCGCCGATCGCGATCGGGATCGAGCCGTTGATGCACCCGCTCGGTGTGAGCGAGCAGTTTGTCGCCGCCCTCGTGATGATGTTGTAACCGTCTTGCAGCGAGCCTAAGAATCCGTTTCCGTAGCGATCGTATCCGTCACCGCCCACGAGGCCGGGATTCGGAGTACCCGTGTATCCGGGTGGCGGCGTCGACGACACGCTGGTCACGTCATACGCGGCCGACTCGAGGTACGCGTTACCGGGATAGTACGAATAGAAGGCGGACGGATTGTTGGTGAAGTCGCTGCCGATCGAGCCGCACCAGAACCACGTGATTACGTTGCCGGCGTTGCACGTGTTCGGCCAGTCGCCGGGATACTTCGAGGCGCAATAGCTGTTGATGACGTTGTTTTGGAACTTGACGACGTAGTCCCAAGCGGGAATGAAGTTCGAGCCCAGGCTTTGCGAGCCGCCCGAACCCTGCTGGTTGCCGTTAAACTCCCACCACGGGCGCACGATGACGCCGATCGTCTTGTTCCCGTAGGAGCTGCTTTCGAAGGCGTCAACATAGGCCTCGGCGCGCGCCGTCAGTTGGCTGTTGTAATTTCCGTTGACGACGGCTAGAAACGCGTTGTTCGTGCCGCCTTGCCCGAAGTACGAGATGACCGGCGTGCGGCCTGCGCGGTAGTCGAGATCTTCGCACGAGCCAGCGGATCCGCCGCACGTCGCACTTTCGCTGAAGTGGTTGCCGCTTGGATACGTTGCGCCGACCGGATCGTAGTGCAACCCGTAGCGAATCAGCGGGAACGGTTGCCGGTTGCCGGCGAGCTGGAAGGCGAGCTCCATCGCCGCTTCCATGTCGTCGACGGTCTGGTACGCCTTCGTCGCGCTATCGCACGGCGCGCTGCCGGACCACCCGTTCGGGCTGCAGTTGTTCCAGCTGCCCAAACCGATGTGATACAGCTGTCCGTTTTGTATCGGCGTCGGGGTCGGCACGGGCGTCGCGGTCGGCGTCGGAGTTGCGGTGGGCGTGGGGGTGACCGTGGGGGTCGGAGTCGCAGTTGGCGTTGGAGTCGCGGTCGGCGTAGGGGTCGGCGCCGGCGAATTTGTTGGCAGCGGCGTGGCCGAAGCGGTCGGCGTCGCAGTCGGCACGGCGGTCGGCGAGGCTGTTGGAGAGCTCGTGGCGTCGGGCGAAGCGGTCGCGTAAGCGATCGTCGGAAGGGCCGTTGCTGAAGACGGCGAGAGGGTCGGGACCGGCGTTGCGGCCGGCGGCGACGGCGACGCGAATTGCAAGCAGCTCGGCACGCCCGCGCCGAGCAGCACGAAAGCAAACGCGAGCTGCGCGAGGCGAGCGCGAGCGATCATCAACGACGTTCTCCGTTACCGAGCGAGCGCTATTGCGTGAATCGGAAGCGCGGGCCACCGCTCGCCGTCGACGCTTGCAGGCCGACGACGTAGTAGTTCCAGCCTTCTTGCGCATCGAGCGTGAGCGCGCGGATCGTCGGCTGACCGGTGAAGAGTCCGCTCGTTGTGGCCGCGGTGTAGGCCCCGCAGATCGGCGTGCTGACGGCTCCGGTAAGAAGCGTATCGGTCGTCGGGACCGCGCCGAGGTTCGTCACGTTCCAGTAGAGCAGCGTGACGCAGTCGGGGCCGCTGCTATCGTTGCCGGCGCCGAGCCACAGTTCGATGCCCCGCGTACCGCCCGGAACGGCGGTTGCGATCGGCACGGGGCTTGCGAGCGATCCGGCGGGCACCGCGGCGAGCGCGGAGATCGCGGCTGGCAAACTGACTTGGACCGGATACGGAAAGGGCGTAGGGCTCGCGGTTGGAGCCGGTGTCGCGGTCGGCGCGCTTGATGCGTACGCGGTGGGCGTCGACGTCGGCGCCGGCGTTCCGCCGGGATTGGTGCACGGCTCGTTGATGAGCACGAAAATGCGGCTCGCCGGCGGCGGGGGCAACGATTGTTCTTGCTCGCCCTGAAAGTAGCCGTAAGCGTTGCGAATCGCGATGTAGCAATAATCCGGCGTCGCCGTCGGCGTCGCGGTCGGCGTGGAAGTGGGCGTCGCCGTCGCGGTCGGAGTGGCCGTCGGCGTTGCGGTCGCCGTGGGCGTGGGGGTCGGCGTGACCGCGTACGCTGGGGACGAGCCCAAGCGCGGCGGAAATCCGTCGAATCGCGTATTCGTCGCGACGACGGCAAGCGCCAGGAGAGCGATCGCGCCGAGTGACGCGCGCATGATCTTCACAGGTCGTTGCCTCCAAAACGAAAACGACCGCGAAGCGCGCGGTCAAACGGGGTTGGCGATCGTGAGGGTGATCCTTAGCGCATGGTGCGCGCGCAGTAGGGCGCGAGCAGCGTCCGCGCCGGCAGCGGAATCGAGAACGGCGTCTTGCGTCGTTGCAACGTCCCTTTGTCGACGCTCTCGAAGGCGTCGGTCGCGGCCTGCTGAGCAAGCCTGTTCGCGAGGATCTCGCTTGCGATCATGATCGTCGCGTCGCACACGGCCTGCGGGTACGATGCCATCGGGTATCCGGACGTGTAGCTGAGCTCGTAGACGTTCGCCGAGTAGCCGATGACCTCGAGCGCGCCGAGCAGCGCGTAGTTGCCGACCGCGTACGCCAAAATCTCGATGTAGTTCGAGGAGTCGTTCACGTAGGTGTCCGTGTTCTCGAACACGGTGACGAGGTCTTGAGCCGAGACGAACGTCAGCTGGTCGATCGAGATGATCGGGCATTCGCGACCGCTCGTACGAAACGGGTAGATCCGCGGCGGACTCTCGCGGTTCTCTCGGTACTTGTGCCGCTCAAGCACCTGAAGTTGACGGATCGACGCCAGCATGAAGGTGTCGGCCCAACCGCTCGCGCGGCGCAGAATCGCGTCGAGTTGGCCCGGCGCGAGGCTCGATGTGTCGGTGCCTTCGCCGGAGGCTAGATACTCGGAGGCCTGGACGTACTGCGATCTCGCGCGCAGCGCGCACGTCGCCGTGGACGAGTCGCTCGCCGTCACGGTGAGGACGCCATCCATGATGCCGTCGGGCATCGTGATGCTGACGAAGGTTCCGCTGGGGTCGAAGGTCGCCGGCAGCGTGATGGTTCGCGGGCTGAGGCCCGGCTGCGCGGTCACGCCTTGGTTGCTCAGCGTGACGCCGGCGGGGCCGCCGCCGGTCAAACCAGAGCCGGAAAGCTGAATTGTGTTTCCGGGCGCGGCGTCGACGACCGAAAGAGCGAGCGTAGCTCCCACGTTCGACCTCCGCGGCTCAGCGCCGTCTCACCAAGGATTGCCGTTTTCGCTGGGCGCGAAGTTCGACTTGCGAAGCGACGCGCGGATTTCGGCCTCGTTTTTCGCAAGGTCGCGCGCGATTGCCGCGCGCTCGTTGGCGAGCGCAAGCCGCACTTGCAGTTCCTCGTCGCTGATGCGTGGCTCTGAGCGCTCGTACGGAACGAGGGTCTCTCCGCGCGCGCGCAGATCGTCGATCGCCGCCGGATCCGCGATTTCGCCGTTGACGACGAACCCGCTCGGCGTGTAGATTCGCGCGCCTTCGCGATAGCCTACGGCGAGGAAGGCCTCGCGCGGCGCGGCGCTACTCGACGGGGTCTTTTGCTTTGCCGGCACCGTCGCCGCCGCTCGCCGAGCTCGAATCGACTTCCGCCTCGGGACTGCGATCTTCGGTGACCTTGAACCCGAGCGTGCGCAGCGCTTTTAGGACCTCGGGCGAAGCGCTCGATCCGTTCTTGAAAACGGCCAAAGTCTCGGCCGGCTTCTCGGGCTTGGGGACGTAAATGTTCGCCCCGCGGCGGTATCCGTTGACGAGATATCGTGCGACTGACAAGGTTCACCCGCTCCTTCGATTGAGACGCGCGAGATCGGCGCGCTTGGCGGAGCCGGGAACAGGGGATCCCGGCGATTGGTGATGCGTAGCTTCATGACGCGTTCGACCGCGCGCGACGCATCCGAAGATGCGCCGCACGCGACCTTTCGGCTTACTGCGTCGGGTTGACGGTGAGCATGCCCGCGCCTTGCGTCACGAAGACGGTGCACGGGCCGGCCGCGATCGCGGCGAGGACCGCTTCGAGGACCGGCTCGATCGAGAGAAAGCCGCCGTTGCCGGCGACCGGGGGGATGTGGACGTTGACGACGCCCGCGGGCGCGGGCGTCGAATCGGCCTCGACGTCCGTGGGATCGGCGAGATTGACGATGTTGGCGTTAATCTGCGCGACGAGGGTAACTGCCACCGGATTTCTCCTTCAGGTGAAAAGTGAACGCGCCGTGCGGGCGACGCGCAAAAAGGCGAGGATCTCCGGACCGTCGTTAGGCGATCTGGCAGCTTACGCGGCCGAGATACTGGGGCACCATCGCCGCCAGACCGATCAGGATGAACGGGATGGCGAGCTCGCGGAGCTGACCGTCCGAACCGATCGGGATGCGCAGCACCGTCGGCTCCGGCGCGCCGAGGTACGGCAGCGAGAGCGTTTCGGTCTGCAGAACGAAGATGTCGACGTAGGTCGAGGGCGTCGAGTTGATCCAGGTGCCGAGCGCGGCGCCGGGAACGGCGACGACCGGCAGTTCGCCCTGGTCGGTCGAGATCGCGCGCACGCGTAGGCCCGGCGTGATCTGATGGAAGTTCGGTTCGCCGATGTAGCGGACGAGGTTGACCTGGTCCTCGAACAGGGCTTCGGATCCGCGCGACGAGCAGACGATCAGGTCGGGGCGTCCGCCCTTATCCCAGATCGCGTTGACGACGGTGCGGACGGCCTTGAGCACGCGCTGGTCGGTCCACGGCGTGCGAATGTCGACGAACGCGGTGTTCTCCGCCGGCGCGAGGTTTTCGAGCGTGTAGCGCAGCCCGTTGATGCCGTTGACATCGAAGGCTCCGTTGGGCGCGGTCGACGTGGTCGAGGTCGGGTCGGATTCCTGATAGCGCAGGATTTCCGTTTGCGCGTCGCGCGCGATCGTGAGCAAACCGCCCTCGAGTTCGCGGCTCATCAGGTCCTTCGACGCATCGCCCGACGCTTGGCCGGCGTACTGCGCTTTGAGCGTCACGCCCCGACGCAGCGCGATCTGCATGATGTTGGTCGTCTTGCGAACGTAGGCGTTGCTGTCGTCGGTGACGGTTCCGGTTTCGGCGATGGTGTGCGGCGTGGCGCTCGCCGAGAAGGCCGTTTGCTGGAGGAACGTGTGCGACAGGCCGTTTGACAGCTCTTTTTCGATCAGATCGTACAGCGGGAAGTCCTTGACGAACACCGGCATGACTTTCGGATCGAGTCGCTGCGCGACGATCGGCGAGGTGGTATCGCTCGTGCCGGCGCGCGTGGCGAATTCCTTTGCCATTCTCTCGATCACGTCGTCCTGACGCGGAAGAGAAGCGGACGCAGGCTTCCACAACGAGTATTCCATGGTTTACCTCGTAAAGAAGAAGCCCGACGATCGCTCGTTGGGCTTCACTGTGATGAAAGACGCGTTGTGCGCTATTGCGCTGCGACGACGTCCCGTGCGGAGGTCGATGCGCCGCCGCTCATGGTCCGCGCGAGAGCCTCGCGCAACTGGGAGTTGTTTTGCTCGTAGTCTTCGGGCCGAACTTCCGTGCCAGCGGACCGCTGCGAATCGCCGACCTGAACGGACTTGTGTCCGAGTCGGGTGTTCTTCGCGGCCTCGATTTTGGCGTTGAGCGCGTCGAGTTCGGATCTCGCCGCGGCGAACTTCGCCTCGATTTCCGTGCACCGCGCCATGGCTTCGTTTCGCCGCGCCTCCGCGTCGGCGCACGTTCTGGTCGCTTCCTCCAGCGCGTTGCGCTTAGCAACGAGCTCGCTATCGATCGAGGCGACCGCATCACCGCTCAAGCAGAGGAACGAGACCCCTTCGGGGCGCGCGACCGATCCGAGGGCTGCCGCGAGCTCGTTTACGCGTTCCTCGTCCGCGACGCGGATGAAGACGACGTCGCCGGCTTTCGGAGCGAGCTTCGTGAACTCGATGCCGAGCGCAGCGACCAGGGCCGCGGCCTTCTCGTCGGGATCCTCGTCACCGTCGGGCATCGCCTCGCCGCCGTCAACGCCGATCGCGCCCGTGAGGCAGTCGAGGGCTTTGGCGACGTGCGATGCCGACTTGATGCACAGACCGTGGCCGACGGCCTTGGTCACGTGCGAGATCGCCATGCCGATGAGATCGCGGGCGTCGTCGGGTGAATCTTTCTGCTCGAGCGCGGCCGCGGCGCCGAGCAGCGTTGCGCGCAGCTCGGATGCGTCGTCGCCGGCGGAGCTGGCGTGCTCGCGTAGCTCGGCGACGATCGCGGAGCGAACGGCGACGTCGGCTGCCGCGGGCACGGTCTTCACGTCGGGTTGAACCTCGGGCACGGCCGACTTCACGACGCTTTCCGCGGTTTCGATTTCGGCTTTCGATGCGAGCAGCGACTTGAGCACGAGCGAGCGGCGCTCGTCGTCCGCCGCGTCGCGCGCGCCGCGGGCGATCTTTTCGGCTTCCTTGAGCGCCTTCGATTTGAGATCCGCGGCCGACCGGCACCAGGCGCGCTGGTTGGCCGGGATGCCGACCAGGCTGATTTCGAGCAGCTCGATGTCCGTGACGTAGAGCGACCAGTAATCGGGCGAATCGGGGTCGTCCGACATCCACTCGGCCTCGAGGAAGTACGCGCCGATCGACCAGCCGTGGCGGATGCCGTCCTTGACCTGCTCCCACGCCGCGAGCGCGCGCGGGTTGGTCTCGGTCAGGCGCAGCTCGATGTCGAGGTCGATGAACGTCTCGCCGGCGTCGTCGCGCGTCGTCAGCGACGCGTTGACGAACGCGCCGAGCGTGTCTTCCGGAATCTTGTAGCTGTGATTGAGCCACCCGGTCAGGCCCGATTTCTGCGAAGCGAGGTCGCTCGCGAGCGACTTCAGCTTTTCGAGCATCTTGACTTGGCCTTCGGGCCCGATGACGTCGCCGTAGAGATCCTTGGCCGTCGACGACGCTGTGCCGCCGAGGAATTTGACCTCTTTGCCGTCGACCGTCTTCGTGTACGCCTTGAGCGCAACGCCGTCGAAAAGCAGATTGCAGTCGAGCTGGCGCGCGCGGCCGCGGGCGTTACGATTCATGCGTTTCTCCTGAAAGGAACGAAGAGCTCAGCGCGACGGCTACTTAGCCGTCGCCGTTGTCGTCATCATCAGCATCGTCGTCGTCGGGCTCGGCTTTGGGCTTGGCCTGCGGATCGTCGTCCGGCGGCGCGTTCTCATCGCCGCTGGAGCCGGCTTCGGTCGCCTCTTGTGCGGGATCCGTGGCCTTCGCCATCGCGGTCGGCCATGGTTCATCGCCCCACGGTACCGGGTCGAGGCCGTCCTCGGCGCGGATCTCGTTGGGCGTCGTGCAGCCGATGTTCATGTAGATCTGCCGCAGCTTTGCGATCTGTATCGCCTCGCGCGGCGTCAGGTCAGTGAAGCGGAACCCGTGACGATGCAGCGGGTCCATTTCCCAGATGATTTCGCGCGTGATGAACTCTTCGATCGTGCCGGCCAGACCGAGCAGACCGATATCGCTCTTGGCCTGCATCGTGTCGCCGACGCTCTTGTGAACCGCTTCGCTTAAGTTGAACGCGAGCAGGTCCATCTCGAAGGCGCCCGCGACCTTGGTCGCGAGCCACTTCATGTACGCGCGCCGTTCTTCGTCGCGCGCCGAACGCGTAAACGCGGTCCATGCCGGAGGCAGAGCGGCTTCGCCCGTCATCGGATCGACGCCGCCGCCGAGAAAGACGATGTCGCGCGTTCCGGCGATCTCTTGCTCCCAGTGATCGCGGAATTCTTCAACCTTCTCGGGAGGCACGCCGCTACCCAGATACATCATGCCGGCGGGCGCCGTCTGACGCATCGACTGGTACTCGAAACTCTCGCCGTAGAGATCCGCGCGCACGGTTTCGAAAAGGGTTTCGAGCGGCGACCAGCCGACGGCGGAATTCGTGCGCTGGTTTGCCATCATGTAGATCAACTCGTCGTTTGTGAACGAGGCGACGGTCTTGCCGTCGATGATCTGGTAGTAGCGCGGGGCGTGCGGTTCGTCGCCGTCCCACTTTCCGTTCGGCGCAATCGTTGCGCCGTCCACGGCGCGTAGCTCGTAGATCTTGCCGCCGGCCGTTTTGACTTTTTCGCAGCAGCCGGCGTCGAGCACCAGGATGTCCTCGACGAGCATGTCGAGGAGCGACCGCAGCGATTCGCGCTTGGCGTTGATGAAGCGGAAAAGCTCCGTGATCGTGGTGACGAGCTTTTCGTCCGGCGGGGCTTTGGGGTTGTCGACGCGCGCGATCGTCCACGATGCGCGGCCGATCTCACGCTTGCGGCGGTTGATCGCGATCCGGACCCAGACGTTGCGCTCCGAGAACGTGCGAAGCGTGCGCGCTCCGGGCCGCGGGCTGAGCACGCCGACGACGCTGCCGCCGCCCGATCCGACGGCGTACGAATCCCTAGCCTTGCCGGCCTTCGTTTCGGCTGCGGGCGCCGCCGTGGCCGGCCGGCTACCGAAGCCGAAAAACGCGGCACGCAGGCGATCGCCGAGAGCCATCCGAGCGATCTCCTTACGTCAACGATTCTTTCCGACGGCGAAAGACCAGGTCGACTTGCCCGGGGAGCGCAGGCGCGCGAGCGCGCCGCTGGTCGTATCGACATAATCGTCGTGCTTGCCGCCCGGAAATCTCAGATGCTCTTCGATCCACTCATCGAGCCATGGAGCCGATTCGGGAAGCACGACTTTTCCCGATTCGAAGCACGGCGTGACGGCCTCCGCCCGAGCGAACTTCGATTTGTCGACGGCAACGCCGACGATCGGGATGTTCGTGGACCGGCGGAACTCCTGAATGATGGGAATGCCGCTTGCCGCGTCTTCGACGCACGGTACGACGAGCGGCGCGACCGTGCGCCACCGGTTCCAGTAGTCGGCGAGCTTCGCTTTGAGGTCGGGGTACTCGACGCGCGCGGCCCAGGCGTCGACGAGGTACCAGTCGATTTCGTCGGTCGCCCAAAGTCCGATCGCGCTGCGGTCGTGGGCGACGCCCTCTTTCCAGGCGCCGTCGACGTAGAGCGCGGCGCGCTTGAACCGCGGCAGCGCTTCGAGGCTTGAGTAGCGGCGGTTGAACCAGGCGCGCTTGAAGAGCGTCCCGCTGGCCGGCACCGGGCGCTGCTGGTAGAGCGCGGAGAACGCGCGCGAGCTGATCTCCCCGTCGGCGACCGAGAGAGGGACCGGGCCGTCGGGCCAGAGCACTTCGCCGAGCTTTCTGCCCAGAGGATCGTCGTCTTCAGCGAACGCTCGCAGCGTAAGGACGGTCCACTTCTTGCCGGCCTTCGAATTGAGGATCCGGCCGGCGAGATCGTCTTCGTGCCAGCGCGTCTGCGCAAGCAGCTTCTGCGTGCCGCGCCGGCGCCGCGTCGAAACGGTGCTCTGGTACCACTCCCACGTAGCGTCGCGGATCGTGAGGCTCTCGGCCTCGGCCATGCCCTTGAACGGGTCGTCGGTGACGATCAGGTTCGCACCGAAGCCAGTGAGGCTGCCGCCGACGCCCGCGGCCTTCACGCCGCCGCCCGCGGTCGTGTACCACTCGTCGACGGCGCTCGCGCGCGGGTCGATGGTCACGGACTCGAATGGGTAGGTCGAGCGGTCGAGCAGCACTTTGCGCGTCAGGCGCGAGTTCTTTCGCGCGATGTCGATCGTGTACGACGTCGTCGCGACGAGCATCTTGCCGCTCGTGATGCCGAGGAGGTACGACGGGAAGCGCTGCGCGGCGTACGTGCTCTTGCCCACCTGCGGGGGCATGAAGAGCATGAGGTTTTCGATCTCTCTGCGCGCGAGCGCATCGAGATGTTCGCAGATCGCGATCGCGTGGCGCGCCGTCGGATCGAAGTCCGGGTCGATCGCGACGTTGAATTCGAGGAAGCTCTTGCGGGCCAGCGCCTCCCGCGCTCGCTTTCGCAGTTCGTCGCGAACCTGCGAGTCGAGCATGGGTGCCGTCGTCCTTTACGTGCCGGCGAGCTTCCGGAGCGTCTCGATGTCGAGCTCGTCGAGCTTGGCCGCGATCGACCCCTCGACGTTGATCGGGCCGCCGTTTGGCCCCGTCACTTCGACCGGCTGGCGGCGCGGAGCGTAGCGGTCCGGCAGCAGGCGCTCGAGCTTCCAGGCTGCGGCCTGCCACGTCTTCGGCTCGGTCGCGGCGGCGCCGATGCACTCGAGCAGCCGGACCTCCATCTCGGCGCGCGCATTTTGCACGGCCTCTTCGAACTCGGGATCGTCTCTGCGCCAGTCCTTGAACGTCGTCGGCCCGATGCCGGCGGAGCGCGCAGCACTTTCGAAGGCGGCGCCTTCGCGGATCGCCTTGAGAATCGCAGCGCGGCGCGCCGGCGTGCGCTTCGAGGGCGCGCCGCGCGGCTTGCGCTCACGCTTCGTCGCACCTTTGGAACGTTTCGTCGCCCGTTTGCGCAACGTCGTCGTTTTGCGCGGCCGCGGTTGCGGCGCGGGTTCATCCACGCGTGGGACCTCCGGCACCGCGGCTTACTCCGGAAGCTCGAAGCCGCGGCGTTTGGGCTGAGACGGCACGGCGCGAAATCCGCGGTCGGCCATGCTCGGGATCGAGCGCGGGTCGACGCGCCGGATCTCCGGCTTCTCGCGGACCTCGAGCGGGCGCTCGAGCGCCTCGCGGATCGTCGCGTCGTCGTAGGCGGTGCCCGCCGCGCGGTTCTTCAAGCCGTCATTCTCCTGGGACCGTTCGGATGAGCGGCGCGCACGCGCTGCGGCGGGATCGCGTCGATGCACGCGTAGGCGAGCGCGATGACCGCTTGGCGCACCTGCGCCGCGACCTCTCGCTCGTCCTGAAACGGTGACGCGCCGTCGGCACGGATGGCGACCAGATGCGACACGCGGTAGCCGAAATTCTCGCGGCGCCCGCGGATGTGCAGCGCGGCGAGCACCTCGGTGCACGTGTCGTACTGCTCGATCGAGAGCTCGGCGTCGCTTGGGACGCTGCGCCCGTGCAGGGTGGTCGTAGCGAAAAGACGGCGAAGGTCGGCGTCGCTCAACGCTTAGTCCCTATCTTCTCGGCATGGGAAAATTTGCTGCGGCATCCGCCGCTATCGCCTACTGCGCAAGCCTTGCGCTCGAGTTTTCCGCAGTCGCGGCCCCGCGAGGGGCGCTCGGATGCACCGAGCTGCGCCCGAGTGCGCTCATCGAGAGGCTCCGATTGCCCGATGAGCCGCCGGCGCGAAGTCCGGAAGAGCCGTGCGCCGCGCGGCCCGCGGCACACGCGTCGACGAGCGCCTGGCCGACAAATCGAACGTTCGAAGATCGGCCCTAGGCCTGCTCGCAGACGTGCACGCGCACCCGGATCGCAGGGTACGTTTCGAGCGCGATCGCGCGGCACGCGTGGAGCCGGCGGTAGCTCTCGAACATCGCGCGGCCGACCACGACGACTCGCTCGTCGACGCCGACGCCGCTCACGATCTCATAGCGGTTCTGCCAGCCGAGATGCCACCACACGAGGCCCGCGAGCACGGCGTGCACCGGCGCCTTCAGAGCCGCGGCTCCATGCCGTCGCTCGTCGCGACGCCGAGACAGACGCGGCCGGTGAACGGCGCGCTGCTGCCGATGTCGAGCGCGTACGACCAACCGCCCGTGGCGGGATCGTAGGCTTTGGTGAGGCCGGCGAGCGTGTCGGTCCGCGCGTTCGCGTAGACCTCGTATCGGACGTCGGGATGGTCCGTCGACCGGAACGTCACGACGACGTCGCCGCGGACCATCTTCACGCAGAAGTTGCGGTGCGGCTCGTCGCGGCGCCAGACGGCGTTCATCGCCTTCGCCTCGACGGCGGTTGGCGGGGCCGCGAGGATCATCGGCCCGAGCGGCGCGCGCCGCGCGCGACGTTGACCGGGCCGACTGCGACGCCCATCGGCTCTTGCAGCCCGCGCGAGATCGTGTAGTAGGCTGCGAAGGCGATCCGCGCGATCGCCGCGGACGGCGGATACGCGCGCACCTCGTGAACGAGGCTCTTGCCGCCGCTTTGGCCGCGCACCGGAACGTAGAACGTACCGTCGGGTCCGGTCGCCGGGTAGCCGGTTCCGTGGCCACTGCCGAAGTCGACGACGTCGGTGCGCACGTACGGATAGGCCGTATCGGAGGGCGTGAAGATGAAGAGGCCGTCGCCGCCGGTCATGACGATGTCGGCTCCAACGAAGGCGAGGCCGCCGGGAGACGGTGCGCCGTTGATCCCGTCGACCGTGTACGCGGCCGACGTCGTGTAGCCGAGAATCTCGCCGTAGAGACCCGTGTCGACGAAGAAGCCGCCAGCCGGGTTGACGAGCAGGCCGTAGATCTGCGAGGTCGGCGCCCCGTACCAGCCGACGATCGTGTGCGCCGAGCTCAATTCGACGACGCCGGGGCCGCCAGCGGACACACACGAGACGTAGAGGTTGCCGCGCTCGTCGATCGCGACGTCGCGGAACGAGCTGAAGCCGAGCTGCGGGCCGGAGAGCTCGGTGACGATCGACCGCAGACCTGGCGCGTATTCGACGATCGCCGACAGCGGCGTGCCCTCGTTGACGGCCACGTAGACGTCACCCGCGGGGTCGGTCGCGATGCCGCCCGGGATGCCCGGCGTGACGACGGAAGCCGCGGGCGCGGGTTCGGCGACGCCGGCAGGATAGGCGAAGACGCGCTGGTTGAACGCGTCGGTGACGTAGACGTCGGACTGCGCGAGCGCCGGCGACGCGAGGGAGAGGAACGCGGCGGCAAGGAGCGTCCGTGCGAGCATCGCGACCTCCGGCGGAAAACGAAAAACCGCCCTTTGTGGCGGCCGACGCACTTCGTGGACTTTGGTGTACCGGGTTAAGGCTTTCGCGCGACCTCGCGCAGCGTTACGTTGCCGTGCGCGCGGAGGCACCACGGCGCTTGCCATGCGAGTTTGAGAACCGCCATCAGCTGCGCCGCTTGGTGCGCGCAGCGCTGCTCGAGCCGCTCCATGTAGCCGGGGCCGATGCGATCGACGACGCGGTCGCGCGGTCTCATTCGGAGATTGAGATCTTTGAGCTCGGCCCGATGATAACGATCGGGATCCCATCTCCGGGAACCGGAACGAAGCGCGACACGCGAATCAGCGCGCGGCTCGTTTCTCCGTCGCTGAAGAAGACTGGATCTTCGCCGGAGCATCGCTGCAAGACTGAAATGAGTCGAGCGACGGTCATTTGGCCGGCGGACAGCTCGCTCTCGCCGCGTTCTTGAGCGTCTGGTTTCGAAAGTTCGAGCATCAGTCGATCACCGTCGAATCGGGATCGCCGAGCACGATCGCCTTGTTCGCCCACATCGCGGCCTCTTCGAGCTTCGTGAGCGCAAGCGAAAGTTCGCGGCCGGGCGGCACGTGCTCGAGCAGCACGCTCTCGAGATCGCGGCAGGCCTGGCGGACGTTCTCGATTCGCTCGACGCCGGCGCGCGACGGCTTATGGTAGCGGAAGCGGCGGTACGTGAGCAGCGGCTCGGCCATCAGCACTCCTCCCGTTCGCGTTCGCCAACGGTGAAGATGTGGTCGACGGGCGGCGTAGATTCGTCTGCAAAGACGACGGCGGTGTGCGGCTCCGGCGGATGGCTCTGGTACGCGCCGCGCATCTCGGCAGCACGCCCGTCGTCGACGACGGTCTGCGTGAACGGGACGAGCGCGCACCGGAACCACACCGACACGACTTTGCCGTCGCCGGCGAGCTCGACGTTGACTTCGCCGGTGCGATGGATCGTACGATCGTCGCCGTAGCGGCGCTCCTGGGCCATGCTGCAGCTCCCTTCCGGAACGTTCGGAATGTCGCAGGTTGGTACAGTTTGGCCCAAATTGGGCCAGGACAGCCGGTTAAGTGCAAAGGCCAAAAAGAACCAGCGTCGCGGGCGCGAAACAGGCCGGTTCCGAGCACTCTAAGGGAAAGAGGAACGCTACGTGAGCCGGCTATCGGACATCGCAAACAACAATTCCGTCAAGGTCGTCGCAATACTGAGCAGCGGCCACGAGATCGAGGTAGAAAAGACGCGCGCTCTCGCGATCCATACTGAACTTGAGCAAAGGTCGCTGCGGTACTGGTACGAACTGGATCAGAAAATCGTGGTCGCGGGCGGGCACATCGTTGGCTTTCGCATCGACGACAATCCGAGCTTGACCGGCTGATGAGCAATATATTCGGGGTCCCATCGCCAGATGGTCGGCCAGGTTGGGAAGAGGCGAAAAAGCGCCGCGAGTGCTTGCACTGCGCAAACTCTGTTCCGCCCGAGGAGCTACGCGCGTTCTTCGAGACGGGGCTCTGCAGTTTTTGCCTTCACCGGGCGCAGAAGCTCGGCTCCGGCGCGGAGGTTTAGGCTGAGCGCTGCTCGCGCTCGCGAAGAGGAGACGCAGGTTGAGCCGTTTGACGATTTGAGCAATTCGTCAAATTGACGAATCGTGCAAATTTGGCAATCGCTCGTTCTACGCGCGCGTAAGGGCGCCGGAAAGTGCCGGGAAACCGCGGAAAAACGGCAGAAACCCGCTCTCCGCGAGACTTCGGCCGCCCGTTGCGCGCGGCGGGGCGGCACGCCGCTGTCCGGAGCATCCGCGCGGCAACTGGCCGCGCTGCACATCCTGGGCGGTTCTTCATTTGCCGACCGGGGAGCGCGCTCTTAGATCCAGCGATCCGAGCCGTCGAGGCTGCGCACCATCGAGCCGATCCGGCGGATGACCTGTTCGACCCGCGCGTGAATGCCGGGCGGCAGATCCTCGTCGGTCCGGTAGCGTAGCCCGCGCTCGCGGCGCGCGCGTTCCCACTGCTCGGCCTCGTAGGCTTTCCATTCCTCGGGAGTCACGACGCCCTCCACGCGGCGCGGTGCTCCGCATACGAAAACCCGCAGCGCTCGCACGCGGTGACCGCGGCGCCGGCCGTCACGAAGATGCGGCAGACCTTTCGCGCCTCGCGCTGCTCGTGTTCGAAGACCGTCTCGGCCGCCGGGCCGCGCGCGTCGCGCAGCGCCGAGCGATCGCCGATCGGTTTGCAGTCGAGCAGATGATCGTAGGTGGCCTGGCGGATGTCTCGGCGTAGGCCGCGACCACTCATCGGCGCGTGAACCTCCGATTATTTTCGCTTCACCTATTGACGGTCACAGGGACACGTGCTAATCTATGGTCACAGGGACAAACGCAGTAGGAGTGACCGAAATGGCAATGCGGATGACGGAACAAGAAAGAATCGAAGGCCGCCTCGCGGCGGCGAAAATCAACGGCGGCGCGCACGCGGCGACGCCGCGCGGCGAGGGTCGCTACACGGTCGAAGGTCGCGCGGGCGCGCGCTACACCGTCCAAGTTTTCAATCTGGAAACGATGGCGTGCGACTGCAAGGCCGGGCTTTTCGGCAACGCGTGCTGGCACGCAGCAGCGGTCTACCTCCGCATCGTCGCCGATCAAGCGGTGGCGGCATGAACGCGGCGGATCGCGCGTACCGCGCGTTCGCGGCTCAGGGTATCCGCTTCGGCGATCGCGTGCGTGTGCGCCACTACGGCACCGGGACGCTCATCAGCATTCGCGGGCTCGCCGCGGGCGTCAAACTTGATATCGACGGCTCCATCCGCCCCATTCGCTTCGAGCACATCGAGAAGGTCGCGCGCGGCGAGGACTGACCCTGTGACCAGCGAAGCGGCGCGCATGGGAATGACCAGCGCCGAGAAAATGCGAGCGCGCCGCGACCGCCTCAAAGCCGACGGGATGTGCATCCGCGCGTGCGGCCGCAAGGCGCGCAAGGGCAAGACCGAGTGCGGGCCGTGCGCGGAAGAAGGAGCCGAACGAAAGCGGCGAGCTCGAGCCTAGCGACGATCGCTACCGGATGATCTCCGTGAGCGGGGCATCTTCGAAGAGCGAGGCGCGTCGCACGACTCGGTATTAACATAAGCAATACATTTGCAGTACGATCTTCGCATGAAGATTCCGATCGCGTTCCGCCTGTCGCCGGAGGCGATCGAACTGCTTCGCGCGCTCGCCAAGCGACTCGGGTTGTCGCAGGCCGGCGTCGTCGAGCTTGCTATTCGCGCCCTTGCGCGCGAGCACGGAGAAGAAAATGGCAAACCCAAAAAGCCGGGCGCCCGTAAGTAACGGCGCGCAGCAGATCATCGAGTCCTCGGAACCCTATGTCGCCCGGATCAC
>Ga0209698_10001573_pt1 | contig 26256 bp, 25 predicted proteins | sample LitLauG_LLR_2012_FD_187203 | JGI IMG/M metagenome (GOLD analysis project Ga0209698, IMG submission 187203) | Freshwater sediment microbial communities from Pennsylvania, USA - Little Laurel Run_MetaG_LLR_2012 (SPAdes) (version 2) | ecosystem: Environmental > Aquatic > Freshwater > Creek >... | reverse complement strand
ATTGCGCCCGGGCTAGACCAGCTTCAGGTCGATGGGCGCGGCCAGGGGAAACACGCGGTCCAGCTGCGCGCCGGAAAGGCCCCAGAGCCGGCGGAACAGCCCCGCCAGCACGGCGCGGTAGTCATTGAGCACGGGATAGTCGCGCTGCTGGAACAGGGTGCTGGCGCCGACGCGCACCTGTTCCCCGGCGATGCGGCCGCCCTGGAGGCTGCCCCCGAGTACCCAGTAGACCGAGCCGTGGCCGTGGTCGGTGCCCTGGTTGCCGTTCTCGCGGAAGGTGCGCCCGAATTCCGACACCACCACGACGACCGTGTTGGCCCATTCGCTGCCCAGCGCCGCGGCATAACTGCCGAGCCCCCGGCTCAGGCTCTGCAGGTTGGAGGCGAGCTGCCCCTGGGCGCTGCCTTCGTTGACATGGGTGTCCCAGCCGCCGACGTCCACGAAGCCGAGGCGGTATTGCTCGTGCATCAGGCGCGCCATGCGCTCCGCCTCCAGTTCGAAGCCCCTGGTGGTGACGGCGCCGCGGTTCGCGGCCGCCATCTCATCCGCCATCGTGCGCGAAACCTCCTGGCGCAGCTCCAGCCCTTCGGCGACGGCCGGCTGCAGTCTGGACCCGGCGTACATGCTGCTGAGGATCCGGCTCTGGCGCTCGTCGAAGACGCTCTTGCCCACGGCCTTGAGCGAGAGGTTCGGTACATTGGCCTGGCCCTGGAAGATCAGCGGCAGGGCGTCCGTGAATGCGATCGGCGTTGCGCCGCCCAGCACCGTGGCGAGCCGTGCCAGGAATCCGGAGCGCAGATCGCGCGAACCGCCGACCGGCTGTCCGAGTTCGATGCTGTCCTGGGTCTCGAAGTGACTGCGCGACAGGTCATCGGTGCCGGCAAAGGGAATGAATGCCAGCTGACGGTTCGCGTACAGCGGTCCGAGCACGTCCCGCACTGCCGGCGCCAGGGCCCAATCGCCGTCGAGGGCGAGCGCCCCGGCGGGGGCCGCGGGATCGGGACGCGGCACGGCGATGTGGGGACGCAGGTCATAGTAGTCGGGGCTGGAATAAGGCACCAGGAAGTTGGCGCAGTCATAGCCGCCGCGCAGGAAGACCAGCAGGAATCTCGGCGTGGCGACCGGTGCGGCCCACAGCCGGCCGGCCAGCGGCCAGGTCGACAACGCCGCTGCGGCGGCGAGGAAGTGGCGGCGGTTCATGCGGTGGTTCATGCGGTGGTTCATGAGGTCGGTATCTCCTTCCGGTCATTACCTTGCACTGAATTCCGGCGAGGAAAGCAGAAAGGTGTTCCACTCCTGCTGGCTGTTGGCCTGGTCCAGCGCATGGCGGGTGCTGGCCGACAGCAGGGGCTCGAGGGCATCGAAGTAGAAGCGCCGGGTGAGCTGCGGAAATCCGCCCTGGGCAGCGCCGCCGCCGTCCTCGGGCTCGAACAGGCCGGCGCTGCCCGAGCCGATCGCGCGCGCGATCTCGAAGCGCCGCGCCATCTGGCCGGAGCTGGCCCAGCTCGCCTCGCTGTCCGGATAACCGTCGGGCGTCGGGCGGCCGAACTGTGCTTCGCCCATGCTGTTCAGCCAGTTCACGGGCGGGTGTGTGTTGGCGATGGGGCGGCCGTCATAGGCGAGCCGCAGCGCCGAGACGACATACTGGCGCGGATCCTTGAACTTGCCGCCCAGTGAAGCGTTGAATTCAGGTGAAGCCAGCAGCGTCGCCATGACCGCGGCCAGATCCCCGTCCGTAGCGCGGAAGCGCTGCGCCAGGCGATCGACCAGGGCCGGCGGCGGCGCATCGGCGACGAAATAGGTGGCCAGCTGGCGCGAGATGAATCGCGCGCAGGCCGGGCTGCGCACCAGCAGGTCGACCGCCTGCTCCACCTCCGCGTAACCGCGCCCGGCAACGCGCTGGCCGAGCAGGGTCTTGTCGCCGAAATCGTGGCGCGCCGGATTGAACTCGAAGGCGCCGTCGCGCCGGTACAGGTCCTGCCACTCGCGTCGCAGCCTGGACGGCTCGCCGCCATTGTAGATGCCGGCGCCGGTGAGGATGCGGGCCAGGTTCTGCACGTCCTGCTGCGTGTAGCCGCCGTCGACGCCCAGCGTGTGCAGCTCCATCAGTTCGCGCGCGTAGTTCTCGTTCACGTGGCCGGCGGCGTTCTGCGCGTTGTCCAGGTACTGCAGCATGGCCGGATGAGTCAGCGTGCTCAGGACCAGGTCGCGAAAATGGCCGAGCACGTGCGGCCGGATCGCGTGCTCGGCATAGTCGCCGATCAGCCAGCGCAGGTTGCCCTTGTACTCGAACACGCTGAAGTGGTTGAGCCAGAAGGCGACCAGCTGCTCGCGCAGCTGGTCCGGTGAATAGATCGCGCGCAGCAGCTCGCGGCGGCGCGCCTGATAGGCCATCCGGTTGCCCTCTTCATTCAGGCTCTTGCGCGCCTGCTCCTTGGCCTCGCCGTCCGGCAGGGCGTTGATGCGCCTGTATTCGCCGGCTACGCGCTGCAGCGTCTGCACCGGGTCGAGGCGCGTGACCTCGAGGCCGTCGATCTGCGTGGCGATCTCGCGGGGCAGCCGCGCATCGCCGGACTCGGGGTCCTGTGCGTCCCTGAGCTGCTGCGCCAGGAAGGCGCCGCGCCCGAGCCGCTGGTAGTCGCGCAGCGTCTGCGTGGTGATGCCATAGCTGAGCCGATTGAGCCACAGGATGTCGTTCGTGCGCAGGACCGGGAGCCCGGCCTGGGCCGTCTCGTCGTGCGCTGGCCGCGTCCGGGCGGGCGCCGCGGCGCAGCCCGCCAGCTGCAGGGCGGCAAAGGCCGCCCCGGCGCACAGCAGGGCGGCGAGCAGCCCGCGGTGTCGTGGATCGCGTCGGGTGGTCTGCGGAATCAAGGTCTCTCCTGTGTGCACACGGCGGGCATCCGCGTCCTGAAGCAACGTCCCGAGGGCCTGCGGCGTTGACCGCGGCGCGCATGAAGAACCGGTAATCTTCCGCGTCAGCGGCGCGCGCTGTATTCGAGGACGATGCCGGCCAGGACGACCACGCCGAGGTAATTATTGTTGTGAAAGGCGCGCAGGCAAGCGACCGCGTCACGGCTGCGCGCCAGCCACTGCTGCCAGGCAAACAGCAGGGCGCCGGCGCCCAGGGAGGCGTAGTACGGCAGGTCCAGCTCCAGCAGCTGCCCGGCAAACAGCAGCGCTACCAGCACCATGACCTGCATCGCGCCGATCATGAGCAGGTCGAGGTCGCCAAAGGTGATAGCGCTTGATTTCACGCCGATGCGCAGGTCGTCGGCGCGGTCGGCCATCGCGTAGAAGGTATCGTAGACGCCGGCCCAGACCACGGCCGCGAGCATCACGACCCAGCCGGCCCGCGGCACTTCGCCGAGTTCGGCCGCAAAGGCCATCGGCACCGCCCAGCCGAAACTCAGGCCGAGGTACAGCTGCGGGATCGGAAAGAAGCGCTTGCACAGCGGGTAGGTCAGGGTCAGCGCCGCGCCGATGAAGGACAGGCGGATGGTGGCGGCATTGAGCTGCAGCACCAGCGCGAAGGCAGCAGCCACCAGCACGCAGAACAATGCCAGTGCCTCGCCGGGTGAGATGCGCCGCGCTGCCAGCGGGCGATCGCGCGTGCGCCGCACGTGCGGATCGATGTCGCGATCCAGCAGATCGTTGACGACGCAGCCGGCCGAACGCATCAGCACCGTCCCGGCCGCGAATATCGCCACCACCTTGAGGTGCGGATGGCCCTGGCTGGCCAGCCACAGGGCCCACAGCGTCGGCCAGAGCAGCAGCCAGATCCCGATCGGGCGGTCGAGGCGCAGGAGCAGTGCCAGGTCCAGCAGCCGCTGGCGCGCCCAGTACCACGGCGGCGCAGGCCCGCGCGCAGCGGCGCCGGCGGGTTCCGCCGGCAGTTCGAAATCAACCGACCCGGCCATAGCGTTCCCCGGCGCCCACCCAGCGCGCAATCAGCCCGGCACAGGCGGCAGGCTGGTCGCGCTGCAGCCGCGCTGCCGCGTCGCGCACCTGCGGGAGCAGGTCGGCGTCGCGGATCAGGTCGGCGACGCGCAGCTGCGCCAGTCCGGTCTGGCGCGTGCCGAGCAGTTCACCCGGGCCGCGCAATTCGAGGTCGCGGCGTGCGATCTCGAAGCCGTCGCTGGTTTCGCGCAGCGCAGCGAGGCGCGCGCGCGCCATCTCCGAAAGCGGCGCCCGGTACAGCAGCACGCAGCTGCTGTTGCGGGCGCCGCGGCCGACGCGGCCGCGCAGCTGATGCAGCTGCGCAAGGCCCATGCGCTCGGCGTTGTCGATCACCATGACCGAGGCGTTGGGCACGTCGACCCCGACTTCGATCACGGTCGTGGCGACCAGCAGCTGGATATCGCCGGCATTGAAGGCGTGCATGAGCGCCGCCTTGCGCGGCGCCGGCATGCGGCCGTGCACCAGGCCGACGCGGACCTGCGGCAGCGCCTCGGTGAGCTGGGCGGCGGATTCCTCGGCGGCCTGGCAGCGCAATTCCTCCGACTCGTCGATCAGCGCGCACACCCAGTAGGCCTGGCCGCCCTGCCGGCAGGTTTCGTCGATGCGCGCCACGATGTCCGCCCGGCGCTCCTCGGGCACCACCACGGTGCGCACCGGCGTGCGGCCCGGCGGCAGTTCGTCGATGACCGAGACGTCGAGATCGGCGTACGCCGTCATGGCGAGCGTGCGCGGTATGGGCGTGGCCGTCATGATCAGCTGGTGCGGCATGCTGCCGCGGCCCTTGTCGCGCAGCTGCAGCCGCTGCTGCACGCCGAAGCGGTGCTGTTCGTCGATGATGGCGAGCGCCAGCGATGCGAACTCCATGCTCTCCTGGAACAGCGCGTGGGTGCCCACGACCAGCGGAATCTGTCCGGCGGCGATTGCGGCGAGCGCCGTGCGGCGCGCGCGCGCCGGTTGCGACCCGGTGACGAGCGCGACGGGTATCTCGAGCGGCGCGAACCAGCGGGTCAGGGTGTGCGCATGCTGTTCCGCCAGCAGTTCCGTCGGCGCCATGAATGCGACCTGCCTGCCGCTGCCGATCGCCAGCGCGGCCGCGGCGGCGGCGACCGCGGTCTTGCCGCAACCGACATCTCCCTGCACCAGTCGCGTCATCGGCTGGCTCAGGCTCAGGTCTGCGTTGATCTCGCCGAGCACCCGGGCCTGCGCTGCCGTGTAGCGGAACGGCAGCCGCTCGAGCAGTTGCGCCTGCAGCCCGGCGCCGGCCCCCAGCGGGATGGCGTTGTCGGCCTTGGTGGCCTGGCGCAGCGCCATCAGCGAGAGCTGATGAGCGAGCAGCTCCTCGAGCGCCAGCCGGCGCTGCGCCGGGTGGCGGCCGGCGCTGAGCGTGGTCAGCTCGGTGCCGACGGGAGGCTGATGCAGGAACTCGAGTGCGCTGCGCAGTCCCGGCAGGTGCAGCTGCGCGCACAGTTCGCGCGGCAGGAAATCCAGCAGCGCGCCCTCGCCCTGTGCCGCAAGGGCCCGCTGCACGAGGGCCCGCAGGCGGCCCTGCGTCAGGCCCTCGGTGGCCGGATAGATCGGCGTCAGGGTCTGCGGCAGCGGCTCGCCGGCCGTGCCGATGTTGCGGTATTCGGGGTGCACCATCTCCAGCCCGAGCGGACCGCGCCGCACCTCGCCGTGGCAGCGCAGCCGCGTACCGCGTGCCAGCCCCTCGCGCTGCGCGGCCGAGAAGTGGAAGAAGCGCAGCGTCAGCGAGCCGCTGCCATCCCCCAGGCGCACCAGCAGCTGGCGCCGCCGGCGGAACACCACTTCGGCCAGCAGTACCTCGCCTTCCACCACGGCGTGCGCGCCGGCGGGCAGCGCACCGATGGCAGCGACGCGCGTGCGGTCCTCGTAGCGCAGCGGCAGCACGAACAGCAGGTCGCTCAGGGTACGCACGCCCAGCCGTGCGAGGCGCTCGGCCAGCATCGGACCCACGCCGCGCAGCGACGCCAGTCCGGCCGCAGCCACGGCGGTGCCGGCGACCGTATCCGCGGCGGCCGGGCGCGCCAGTGCCTGGGGGCCCGGCCGTTTCAGGCGAGACTGAGTATGCACTCCATCTCGACCCGGGCGCCGCGCGGCAGTGCGGCCACGCCGACGGCGGCTCGCGCCGGATAGGGGGTGGTGAAATACGTCGCCATGATTTCATTCACCTTGGCGAAATGGCTCATGTCGGTCAGGAACACGGTCAGCTTGACCGCCTGTGCCAGCGTGCCGCCGGCCGCCTCCGCGATGGCCTTGAGATTGTCGAAGACGCGCCGGATCTCGGCCTCGATGTCGCCGCTGACCAGCACGCCGGTGACGGGGTCGAGCGGGATCTGGCCGGACACGTAAACCGTATCGCCGGCTCGCACCGCCTGCGAGTAGGTGCCAATCGCCTGCGGGGCGCGCGGAGTCTGGATGATGGTCTTCATGGTTCAGCCTGCAACCTTCTGCGGTTCTGTCCGGCAATTGTACGCACGACGCGCACGACATCGCTCATCCTTCGCACCACGCGGATCACGCGCGCCAGCTGCTCGCGGTCGCGCACCTCGAGCAGGAAGGTCATGGTGACCGTCTCCGACTCGTCGTGCTGGAAGTTGACGCTGCAGATGTTGGTCTGCGTGCCGGAAATGGCCGCCGAGACCGCCGCCAGCAGGCCCATGCGGTTGGCGGCCTCGACGCGGATCTCGGAAAAGAAGAAGCGGCCCTCGCTCGACTGCCAGTTGACGGGCAGCCAGTTCTCCGGATGCTTGCGGTAGTCGCTGACATTCGCGCAGGTCTCGCGGTGGATGACGATGCCGCGTCCCGAACTGAGGAACGCCAGGATCGCGTCGCCGGGAATCGGGTAGCAGCAGTGCGCGTAGGTGACCAGCAGGCCCTCGGCGCCCGCCACGGCCAGGGGTGCGGCCGCGCCATCGATGCTCAGGGGCTGGTCCGCCGGCAGCAGCCGGCGCGCGACCAGCGGGGCCAGCCGCTCGCCCAGCCCGATCTTCTCGTAGAGTTCGTCCGCCGAGTGCAGCGCGAACTCGCTGAGTGCCGCCTGCAGGGTGGCCGCGGGCACGGCCTCGAGCTTGGTGTGGAATTCCGCCAGCGCCTGCTCCAGCAGCCGGCGGCCCAGTTCCACGGCCTCGGTGCGCTTGAGGCTCTTGAGATAGTGGCGGATGCCGCTGCGCGCCTTGGCGGTGACCACGAAGTTGACCCAGGCGGGATTCGGGCGCGCGCCCTTGGCCGTGATGATGTAGACGGTCTGGCCGTTGCGCAGCACAGTCCGCAGCGGCGTCAGGCGGCGATCGACCTTGGCCGCGACGCAGCGGTTGCCGATGTCGGTGTGCACCGCATAGGCGAAATCAACCACGGTGGCGCCGCGCGGCAGGCGCAGAATCTCGCCGCGCGGCGTGAACACGTAGACCTTGTCGGGAAACAGGTCGACCTTGACGCTCTCGATGAATTCCTCGGAGCTGCCGCTCTCCTGCATCTGCATCAGGTGGGTCAGCCAGGCGCGCGCCCGTTCCTGCTGCGCCGAACCCTCGCTGGTGCCCTCCTTGTACTTCCAGTGCGCGGCGATGCCCGATTCGGCGACCCGGTCCATGTCGGCGGTGCGGATCTGCACCTCGATCGGCACGGCGTTCGGCCCGAACAGCGTGGTGTGCAGCGACTGGTAGCCGTTGATCCTCGGGATTGCGACGTAGTCCTTGAAGCGGCCCGGCATCGGCTTGAAGACGCTGTGGACGACGCCGACCGCGCGGTAACAGGTGTCGACGCTGTCGACGATGATGCGCAGGCCGTAGACGTCGACGATCTCGGCGAGCGGCGCCCGCTTGCGCAGCATCTTGCGATAGACGCTGTACAGGTGCTTTTCGCGCGTTTCGACCTTGGCGGGGATGCCGGCCTTCTTGAGCGCCGGTTCGAGCTGGGCCTGGATCTTGGCGAGGAATTCCTTCTGGTTGCCGCGCGCGCGCCGCAGCGAGCGTTCGATCACGCGGTAGCGCTGCGGGTAGAGCGTGCGGAAGCCCAGATCCTCGAGTTCGAGCTTGATGCTGTAGAGCCCGAGCCGCTCGGCGACCGGCGCGTAGATGTCGAGGGTTTCGCGCGCCACCTGGCGGCGCTTGGCCGGCGCCACCGCGTCCATGGTGCGCAGGTTGTGGGTGCGGTCGGCCAGCTTGACCAGGATGACGCGCAGGTCGCGCACCATCGCCAGCAGCATCTTGCGGAAGCTCTCGGCCTGGGCTTCCTGCCGGTTCTTGAACTGGATCTGGTCGAGCTTGGTGACGCCGTCGACAATCTCGGCGACGTCGTGGCCGAACCGCGCGGCGATCTCCTCTTTCGGGGTCGGCGTGTCCTCGATGACGTCGTGCAGGATCGCCGCGATCAGCGTATCGGCGTCGAGGTGCAGTTCGGCGAGGATTTCGGCCGCCGCCACCGGATGCGAGATGTAGGGCTCGCCGCTCAGGCGCTTCTGGCCCTGGTGCGCCTCGGCGCCGAACTCCGCGGCTTCGCGGACGCGCTCGACCTGTTCGGGCGGCAGGTAGCTGCTGACCTTGTTCAGCAGGTCCTTGAGGCCCGGGGTGCGTCGGGTGCCGGGAAGCAGGCCCAGTAACGACGACGCATAATCCATGGGGCCTCGGGCGGTCGGCTTAAGTCCCCTATCAGTCGCGATCGATCAGACCGAACTGCGGAGCACGGAAGGTGGATTCGTTCTCCGCATCCGGCATCGGCGCCACGACCGGCTCGGGCTCGGGTTCGCGCAGCATCTCGGGCGTGATGTTGCCCGCGGCGATCTCGCGCAGGGCGAGCACGGTGGCCTTGTCGTTGTCGACCGGAACGGTCGCTTCGGCGCCGTTGGCCAGCCGGCGCGCGCGCTGTGAGGCCAGCAGCACCAGCTGGAACAGGTTATCGACGTTCTGCAGGCAATCTTCGACGGTGACTCTGGCCATGGCTTGATGCTGAATCCTGAGGAATGTTCGGGGGATAGGCCGGCACAGTCTACGTCAACCGGGGGCTTCTACGCCACCAGGGTCTGCCAGGGTCTGCAGCTTCGCCTGGAGCTCGGGCCGGGTCGCCCTGAAGGCCTCGCCCCGGCCATCGATGATCGCCAGCAGCTCCCCGACCGCCGCGTCGAACTGGTCGTTGATCACGGCATAGTCGAATTCCAGGCAATGCGAAATGTCCGCCGCGGCATCGGCCAGGCGGCGGGCGATCACGGCATCGCTGTCGGTGCGGCGCGCGCGCAGCCGCACTTCGAGCGCCGCCCGCGAGGGCGGCAGGATGAAGATCGAGATGCACGCGGGCGCGGCCGCACGGATCTGGCGTGCACCCTGCCAGTCGATTTCGAGCAGTACGTCGCGTCCGGCGGCCTGCAGGGCGGCGACCTGTTCGCGGGCCGTGCCGTAGTGGTTGTCGAACACCCGGGCATGCTCGAGAAACGCCCCCGCGGCGATCAGCTGCTCGAAGCGAGCGGCATCCACGAAGTGGTAGTCGCGGCCGTCGACTTCGTAGGCGCGCGGCGTCCGGGTCGTGTGCGAGACCGATACCGCGAGTTCGGGGCGGGCGGCCAGCACCGCCTTGACGAGGCTGGTCTTGCCCGCGCCCGAGGGCGCGGAAATCACATATAGATGGCCGGTGCGTGCCATGTCAGCATCGAGCGGTGACGGGGGGCCCATCATAGCCGCTGGGCCCCGGGTCGGGGACCGTCCGGGGATGACTGTGACCGGGTGCACGGCCGGACCTTGAGGGATTTTCCGGATCACCGGAGTGCTATGTTGCGTCACATCCCGCGCGGCGGGTGTCGGGGTAGTTTGCCGCGCCTGCCGGCGATTTGAAGCCCCGGTACTCCTCAAGGATCGGTACAGCGAATGCAAGAGAGTTCAGGGTCCGCGGCCCAGGCCGCTGCCGAGGGTTTTGAGCCGTCCACCTCGATGATCTATCGCGCCACCGTGGGTCGCGGGCTCCCTGCCGCGGTGGCGCTCTGGACGCTGGTGTCGGTCGGCCTGTCGCTGCTGGTGACCGCCGCGGTGACCATGGCCGTGTGGGGCGAACTTGACTGGCGGGATCTTGCGGTCGCCGCGACGGTGTCGGGCATCGTGACCGCGCCGATCGCCTACAAGATCGGCAAGCTGATGCGCGAGCTGAACCGCAGCCGCACGGCACTGCAGGCGCTGGCCCGGCAGGACGCGCTGACTGGACTCGCCAACCGCGGCTATTTCTTCCAGCGGGCGGAACAGCTCCTGCGCGTGAATGCGCCGCGCCCGGTGTGGCCGCTGTCGGCGCTGATGATCGACGTGGATCATTTCAAATCCATCAATGACGAATCCGGGCATGCCGCCGGCGACGCCGTGCTGGGCGAGGTGGCGCGCATCCTGGAGGGCAACCTGCGCGCGGAGGATTTCGTGGCCCGCTACGGCGGCGAGGAATTCGCGGCGCTGCTGCCTCGCACCGACCGGGCCACCGCGATGGCGATCGCCGAGCGCATGCGCATCGCCGTGGCCGAAGACGCAGGCTTGCGCAATCTCGCACGCCACCCGGTGACCATCAGCATAGGCGTGGCCGAGACCGGCGATGCCGTGCCGGTCGATCCGGTGCTGCTGGCCGCCGACCGGGCGCTCTATACCGCCAAGGCCAGCGGTCGCAACCGCTCTGCCTTTCTCGACGTGGCCTCGGCGCTCAGCGCGACCGGCCGCCTGCGCATGCTCAAGTCGAGGGCACTGGGCCGCGGGGACGCCGCCTGAAGGCAGGCTGACCCCGGCATGGGCTGCGGCGGCGGGCTGGCGCGGCCGCTCGCTAGCGCGGCCGCGCCAGCACCACATGCGTCGCACCGGGCGTGGCCACGTGCTGCGTGCACCGATAGCCCAGTGCGAGCACGTCGAGCCCGTCGAACAGCGGCTCCCCGGAACCCAGCAGCACCGGCGCGATCGCGAGGTGCAGTTCATCGACGAGGCCGGCGCGCAGGTACTGCCGGAGCGTCGCGACGCCCCCGCCGAGCCGCACGTCGAGCCCGTTGGCGGCCTCCGTCGCCCGCCTGAGTGCGGCCTGAACGCCGTCGGTCACGAAGTGAAACGTGGTGCTGCCCGCCATGGTCATGGCGGGACGCGGATGATGGGTCAGCACGTAGACCGGGCCATGGAAGGGCGGATCGTCGCCCCACCAGCCCTTCCAGGATTCGTCCGGCCAGGGTCCGCGCAGCGGCCCGAACATGTTGCGCCCCAGGATCCATGCGCCGACGCGCTCGAAACCGCGCGCCACGTAGTCATCGTCGATGCCGCGCACGCCGCCGTCACCGCCGACCATGGTCTGGAAGCTTCGGGTCGCAAACATCCACTCGTGCAGGGCCGTCCCGCCCACGCCCAGCGGATGATCGAGACTTTGCCGGGCCCCGGCGCCATAGCCGTCGATGGAAAGTGCGAAAGCATGCACCCGCAGCCTGGTCATGGATTCACTCCCGGCCGCCCTGCGGCGGCGGTGGCTCCCGGTGCCCGCAGCATACGACCGCCGTGGGGTCCGCCTCCAGTGGCGCGGCCGGTGGCGATATGATCGCGGCCATGAGCACGGTGGCACTTGCGATCCCGGCCGCGGAGCGTCGTTCGCCGCAGCCACGGCGCGTCTTCGTGCTCGGCGCGACCGGGACCATCGGCCGTGCGGCCGTGCGCGCGCTCGTGCGGCGCGGCCACGAGCTGGTGTGCTTCGTCCGTCCGCGAGCCGGGGTGGGCGGCACGCTGGCGCCGCGGGACAGCGAGCGGCTGCTGGCGGGCGCGGCGGTGCGTGTAGGCGAAGTCGCCGATCCCGCCTCGCTGGCGCGCGACGGATTTCGCGGGGAGCGCTTCGATGCGCTCGTCTCCTGCCTGGCCTCGCGCACGGGTGCGCCCGCCGAGGCCTGGGCCATCGATCACCGGGCGCACGTGCACGCACTGGCTGCGGCCCGGCATGCCGGCGCCTCGCAGGTCGTGCTGCTGTCGGCGATCTGCGTGCAGAAGCCCGTGCTCGCCTTTCAGCACGCCAAGCTCGCATTCGAGAAGGTGCTGGTCGAATCGGGCCTCAGCTACACGATCGTCAGGCCGACGGCGTTCTTCAAGTCGCTGTCGGGACAGATCGAGCGGGTGCGGCAGGGCAAGCCGTTCCTGGTGTTCGGGGACGGCACGCTGACCGCCTGCAAGCCGGTCAGCGACGACGATCTCGCGGAGTACCTGGCCGATTGCCTCGACGACGAGGGCAGGCGGAACCGCATACTGCCCATCGGCGGACCCGGCGAGCCCATTACGCCGCGCCAGCAGGCCGAGCGGTTGTTTGCATTGCTGGGACGTCCGCTGCGCCTGCGCCCGGTGCCGGTCGCCATGCTCGACGCGATCGTCGGCGTGCTGGGCGCCGCAGGCCACCTGATGCCCCCGCTCGCCCGCAGGGCGGAACTGGCCCGCATCGGCCGCTACTACGCCACCGAATCCATGCTGGTGCTGGATCCGGCCACCGGGCGCTACGATGCCGCCGCCACGCCCTCTACGGGCACCGAGACGCTGTTCGATTACTACGCCCGCGTGCTGAGCGGCGCCGCCGCGCCCGAACGTGGCGACCATGCCGTGTTCTAGCGGCGCCGCTGCTACTCGATGTTCTGCACCTGTTCAGTCGGATCAAGCATATGCTGATGATCTATAAGATCTTTTATTGATACAGGTTCTAGCTCGCTACGTCATTAGCTACAATTTGCGGAACAAACATCAGATAGAGGTATGGACAGGCAAGGTGCCCCGTAGCCTTCTTAATCAATTGATCGTAGGTTCGATTTCCACGCCGTTACGAATGTCCAGAATCCCCCATAAATCAGACACTTCCCGCCCGTCATTCCCTGGTGGAAGTACTAGTTGTGGGCAATAGCTGAAATGTTCCCAAGTTCACCTCCCGCTCGTACCGTAACAGGTCGCAATATATCCTCCGAAAAACACCGCCCCCTGCCCCCACGCCATACTCCTAGATATATATAAGGGACAATCCGTCGCAGCCGATGACCATTCGGCAGACAGAAGAGCGCCAAGACATAGCGCAGCGTCGACTGCGACGAGTCCTGCACGCCCAGACGGTTGCCTGCGCTCGCACGCTGGAGCAAAAAATATCTGACGCCGGGCCCAACCCAATGAGGGTCGACCCGCACATCCTGACGGACGCCCGAAAAGAACTAGAACAGCAAGGCGTCATCTCCACCGTGAGCCGTGGCAGCATGCGGTGGTACCACCTCACATCGGCCGATCAGGCCGATGTCACCGCGCGCCTTGCGCAGCTGGAACCTGTTCATGAGGCGCTCCGCGAAGACAATTTCGGCAAACGCCTAGGCCAAACTTTAGAAATCGCCGTCTACAGGGCGCTTCTCACCCAACCTGAGCTGCAGACGTTCGGTGGATACCTCGACCTGGATGCACACAATGATAGTCGGCTATACACCAAGGAAGAACCACCATCCTCGATCAGCGGGCGCACCCATCGAGGCCGCCTAGACTTCCTCGTCAGCACGAGGGCCGGTCACTTCGCTGGCATCGAAATCAAGAACGTCCGCGAGTGGATGTATCCCAACCGCGACGAGGTTCGTGAACTACTCGCAAAATGCACCACCCTCGACGTCGTTCCTGTACTCATCGCGCGGCGAATTCCCTATGTAACATTCAAGCTGCTGACTGCTTGCGGCGCTATCGTGCACCAGACGTATAATCAGCTATTTCCAAATGCAGATTCCGATCTCGCAGCGAAGGCTAAAGACAAGACACTGCTGGGCTATCACGATATTCGCGTGGGCAACGCGCCGGACGCACGTCTCACGAAATTCGCGGTAGATAATTTGCCTCAGCTGATCGACAAGCAGCGCGCCGCCTTTGACGGCTTTAAAGACCTTTTGCACGGTTTTGGGACGAAAAGCATCTCATACGCCGAATTCGCAGCACGCGTCAGACGGCGGCTTGCCGGTACCAACGAACAGGGCGATTGGGATTAGTGGCACGGCCTCGACGAGCCTGCAACCCCCACCAGTCACGTCAATTATCGGTGCTTCATATCGGCATCTATCGTGTGCAGTTGCTCCAATGACAACCCCTTGTCTGCGAATTGGTTCATCTGCTTCTCGCCGGCCGCTATCCGTCCCTTCGTTTGCATCTCCGCGTACCAGTTCGTGAGCCCGTTGCTCATCGCCTCATTGCTCTTCACACATTCCGGCTTCATGTGCTTAACCACGATTTTAAGGTCGCGCACGGTAACTGGCTTACCGATTACCAATAAACACTGGAATGATGCACCACCTCGGGCAGTACACCGAGGCCGCCTTTCGCCACTTTGTCCGCGGGCATCTCATTGCGAGCGTCATCGCGTTAAGCGTCGATCTAACCGTTTTCGACTGCGATTTTCAGTTTAGGAGCGAGTTTACAGCGCGGTGCAATATTGCCGTCAGCGTCTAAGCCTGTTTCACCCACAAGGCACCCCCGTATAGAGGTATTTGTTGGCCGGGCGGCGGAACGCAGGACTACTGATGGTGGTTCACTACCAATTCAAGCGTGGGTCGGTGGAACGCACTAAACTGTGTGTACGCGGAGGATTTCTACGCTTCACACGAATAGGATCACTGCCAGTTTCAACGCAAGGATGTGTTATGGGCCTCACGAACGCATACGTTCTCCCCACCAATCGGCTTGCAGATTTGTTCAGCCGGATTAGGGACGGTCAGCCGCCAGATCGTTTCACCATGCAACATCTGAAGGACTGGGGCTTTACGTCGACGAACGACAGGCCATTTATCCCGTTGTTGAAGGCGCTGGGCTTTCTAACCGCGGAAGGTGTGCCCACTGCACGGTATAGCAACTACAGAGATCACACCAGGTCGAGGACCGTTCTAGCAGTTTGATGCAAAAGCACTGGAAACGAAGGGCATGAATGTCCGAATGAGTGCGGATGATCGGAATGGAATTACATTTACGGCGGTGTTGAGGCTGTTTTCGCGATATTCCATGGTCGTTCGCACCTTCAAGAGACACTTATCCTGTGACCGGTCGCAGTCGAGACAGGCGCAGCAAGTTGTAAGCAGCACCGACCAGGTAAGCATGCAGCTGCACGCGGGCCATGCCGCGGAAGCGTGTGCGGCGCAGGCCACCCCAGCTCTTCATCCAGCCGAAGATCTCCTCGACCCGTTTGCGCTTGCGCTGACTGATCCAGTAACTGGCGTGCCGGGTCGTGCGTCCGTCCAGTCCCGGAGTCTGGCGACCGTCGATCTGGGCCAGGTGTGGCCGAATGCCCTTACGGCGCAGGAACGCGACGAAAGCCTTGTGGTGGTAGCCCTTGTCGCCCCCGAGGCTGTCGGGCGTCAGGCGCTTGCGCCCCTGGCGCTTGAGCAGTTGGGCCGCCGCAGCCGGCTCGGTCTCGAGCGCCGAGCTGATGCGGATGTCCACGCACAGTCCGTTGCGGTTCTCCATGAGCGCGTGGCCGCCAAAGCACAGCTTGGCCTCTTTGCCTTTGCCCTTGCGCGCCGACTTGGCTTCCGGATCGGTCGTAGAGCCATGGGTATCGTTGGTGCGGGGCGTACCGCGAAAATCCACGCCACCGCGACCATCCGAAGGTGGCGGCGGTCCGTCTTTGGGCTTGAAACTCTTGGCACCGGCCCACGCCTCGATCAGCGTGCCATCGACCGTCAGGTGCTCGGAGGACAGCAGTCCTTCCTTGCGCGCCACCCGGACGATGGCATCAAAAAAGCGCTGCGCCAAATCGCTCTCCACCAGCCGTTCTAGCAGGCGCGAGAAGTTGGACTGGTCCAGGCCCGCATCCTCCAAACTCATGTCCAGAAACCAGCGAAACAGGATGTTGTAGTCGAGCATCTGGCAGAACAGCCGATCACTGCGCACCGTATACAGTGCGATCAGCAGCTGCGCCTTGAGCAGCCGCTCGGGTGGGATCGACGGGCGTCCGGTCTCGGCGTACAGCGCATCGATCTCGCCCGACAGCTCCTTCAAACCCTGATCGGCATGGGCTTTGATACCACGCAGCGGATGATCCGCCGGTACGCGCGACTCGGGCGAGAAGTAACTGAATATCTTCGCTTGAGGATCCACTTGTCCGCGCATCCGGCGATACTCCGCGAGGCTTCAATGGCCGTAATTTTACCAGCAGATGCCCAATTTATGGGTTCTGCATCAAACTGCTAGGAGAAGCGCTGAAGGAGGCCTACGGAGATCTCTTCCTCCTAAAGGAAAATCCCACTAACTCAAATGCTGACAAGGCGGCAATCCAGGGTAAGTTTAAAAGCTTTCACAACGCCAGTGACGGCCTGGCCGCAAATATGATGCGAACATTCATGGCGTTATTGCCGTTGGCAGATCTGCCTGCAAAAGGGACGGCGCCAAAGCAGGCAGCAGATCCGGATCTGCCACCGACCCAGCCTAAGGATGAACGCAAGGACGAACGTAGGGACGAGGATGACGGGACGCATCACATTGTAAGATCGCGTGCCCCTGGACTTCACTACAATATCGAAATCCATTTACCGGCAACTAAGGACGTGGAAGTGTACAACGCCATCTTCAAGTCCTTGCGCGAGCACATAATTGGAAAGTAAGGACCTAACCGACTTTCTGTTTCGCGGGCTGATGTTTGAGTCAGAAGCAGAGACATTTAGAAAGGCCGGTATTCAGATTGGGGCCAGCTCGACGAAAGACGCCGAGGATCTGATGCAGGAGGCCCTCGCTCCCTACAGCATCAGTCGGCGGAATAACGCCCTTGAGATGGCTCGGTTGTTTGCGGTGATATTCTGCTTCGAGAACGAGATCCGTCAGTTCATCCGGGAAACACTGGAAGAGAAGGAAGGGGCGGACTGGATAGACAAGTTGCCCGATAGCGTAAAGAGGTTTGCAGAAGGCCGGCGGGACACCGCCTTGAAGGACTCCTGGCTCGAAGGCGAAAAGTCTGACCTCTTGGGTTTCATCGAATTCGGTCACCTCGCGCAGATCATTATCGCGAAATGGGAGTTCTTCAAGGACATCGTTCCTTCGCAGCACTGGATCAAGCAGCGGATGGATGAGCTTGAAAAGTGCCGGAACTTCATTGCACACAATCGGATGCTGCTGCCCAGCGAATTCTCCCGTATCTACATGTACGTTGACGACTGGAACAAGGCAATCGGACTCTGATCGTAATGATCCACTGGATCAATCCGCTTCCGTTCTTCACCGCGCTCCTATACTTCTTCGGAAAAAAGCGAGATCGGCGAGCAGAGGCGTGCCAGAATTTTCGCAGCGCTTTCTTGCATGAGCTGGAAGGGCTCTATCCGCTACCAACGAACTGGCCGAAAGGCACGGGCATTGAGCCGACGCTGAGAAAAGCATTCCCGGTCCTTCAAGCGGCCATAGCGGAATTCCGCTTCTACGTCCCAGACGATCAGAAGAACGCGTTCGACTTGGCTTGGAGGGATTACAGGTGCTTGACCAAGCGCGAAGTGGACGCTCAGGACTACACGCACTACATGAACATGGCCAGCGAGGCGTTTGACGGAACAACCGGTCAGACGTTTCGTTCTAAGACAGACGGCAAGTCCAACCTCAAGCGCAACGTGGACCGCCTGCTGGAGTTCGCCAAGGACGTATAGGTTCTTGATCTGTTTTATCCAGGACGAAAGAGGCTATCGAACTGAATGGAGGACCGCATGGCAGGAATGAATCTTACGCGAGACCGCTGATCTGGCGTGGTGAGCGTCAAATTGGGAAGGGCAAATGGATGCGGCGGCAGTGTTTCCAGGAACAGGTACTCGCACACTCTCCCGCAATGATTTATGTATACAGCGTTTGTAGTGAGAAGAATATCCAGCAGAGACGATTGCTAAGTCGAGGAAGCCACCCCGCTAGGTGGGCGGGGGCCGATAGGGATGAAGCAAGTGCGATATTGGTGGGTTAATCAGAATCAGACCTTCCGTCAGGAGATCGACGGCGGCTATCTGTGGTCTCCCAAGCGCAACAAGAACGGTCACCGCAATCCTTTCTATGAGTTCATGCGTGAAGTCGCTCCCGGGGATATCGTTTTCTCATTTTGCGACACGCGCATCGCGGCGCTCGGCATCGTCAGCGGTTATTGTCGGGAGAGCCCGAAGCCGGAGGAATTCGGCACCGCCGGCACGAACTGGAGCGGAATTGGCTGGCGGGTCGGAGTCCGGTGGCAGCGACTCGCCAATGCTATCCGTCCCAAGGATCACATCGCTCGGCTGCACCCTGACCTGGGGAGCAAGTACGCCCCGCTGACGCCGGACGGCAATGGTTTGCAGAGCGTTTACCTGACGCAAGTCAGCACCGGACTGGCATCGGCGCTCTTTGCGTTGATCGGTAAGGAGGCGACGAGTGTGGCGGAAGTGGGTCGCGAGATCAGCAAGATCGAGCGCGACTCGCCAGCACCGGATCGAGACATCGAGGAGTGGGAGCGCCGGGTTGAGGTAGCCATTTCCACTGATGTGGCGATCCTTGAGACCGAGAGAACCGCCCTCGTCCAGGCACGGCGCGGTCAAGGCCTCTTTCGGGACAACGTGCGCTCGATTGAGCGCGCCTGCCGCATTACCAAGGTTGAGCGCATGGAGCACCTAATCGCCAGCCACGTACAGCCCTGGCGCGACAGCAACAACGAAGAGCGGCTCGACGGCGAGAATGGTTTGCTGCTGACACCGACAGTGGACCATCTGTTCGACAAGGGATTCATTTCCTTCGAGAACGGCGGGCAGTTAATCGTTTCTCCCGTGGCGGATCCGGCCTCGCTCAAGCGCATGGGCATCGACAGGGAGGCACACATTAACGTTGGGGCATTCTCAGACGGCCAGCGCCGCTATCTCGAATTTCATCGCGAGAACGTGCTGCGGATGGCGCGGGGCATTGTCGCGTCCCGGTCGTGATCTATGAAAATGCCCAAGAGCAGCCACTTGCGGCCTCGTCTGGGGCGCAGTCATAGGGGCATCGCCAGCGCCCATCTCTGGCGACAGCAGGCGTGAGCTTTTGACGCGTTTTGTAGGAGTTTGGAGGTTGCAGGATAGCTTTTCGGCGGCTAGTTGATCCAAAGCCATCAACGAGCTTCGGACTCCGGCCCCCGGCCCAGCCTCCTCGTAGTCGCCCCAAGACGAACCCTTACGGCCCGGCCTGACGTACCTCCAGGTTTGCGTACGTTTTGAACGATTTCCGGGGCTTCCCAGAAGTCCACCGAATGGGTCAAATGCTTGCCATGGGCGAAAGCGCGCACCTTTCGACGTGGGTCTGTGCAACTACCAAAGGGCGGTTCGCAACGGCTGCCGCCCGTCAGGGACTCTCCGAATCGGCGCTTCTGCGGCGGCTGGTCCAGCAGATGCTTGCCAGTAGCGGGGTGGAGGTGGCGGCACCGGATCCGCCGCCGGACTCCCGTGACACCCGAGTTACCGTACGCCTGGTGGCAGAGGACCGGGCCCTGCTGCGCGAACGAGCGGCGGCGCGCGCGGTCCCGGCGGCAACTTACGTTTCATTTCTTGTGCGTACGCACCTGCGAGGCGTCGCTCCCCTCCCCGAGCGAGAGCTATCCGACCTGCGCGCCGTCGTCGGTGCTTTGTCCGCCTATACCCGCGCCCTGCAGGCCATGGCGCAGCAGCTGCAAAGCGGCGGTCATCCCAACCCACCCGGCTTCGCCGATGTGCAGCGCATGATGCGGATTGGCGACGCGCTTCTGGAGCGCTTCCGCGCGGTCATCAAGGCGAATCTCCTGAGCTGGACGACCGGTCGTGCGCCGTAGCCCATTCGTCCTAGGGTCCGAGAAGCCGCTATTCGACCTGCGGAGCTTTGGTCGCCAGGGCGACACCAGGCGTGATCATCTGTCGCGTGCGCAGGTCGAGCAGCTCGTGCGTACCGTTTCGCGCGTCCCGGAGGTGATGGTCAAGGTATCCGGCGGCGCGAAGACTCCTGGGGGCGTCGCCAAGCACCTGGCGTACATCGACCGCCAGGGAGAGCTCGAGATCGAAACCGACGACGGGCGGCGCCTCAAGGGCGCCGGCATCGAGAAGGATCTGTCATCGGACTGGGAACTGGAGGAGCTCTCAGCAGTGGGCAAGGCGCCTTATAGAGGTAAACCGGGCCGGCGCCCCGAGAAGCTCGTGCACAACATCGTGCTCTCCATGCCGCGGGGAACTGATCCTAAGAAGTTGATGACCGCCAGCCGCGTCTTCCTGCGCGAGCAGTTCGCCTTGAAACATCGCTACGCCTGGGCGATGCATACGGACCAGGGCCACCCTCACGTTCACGTCGTGGTCAGGGCCGTCAGTGAGGACGGCGAGCGGCTCAACGTCCGCAAGGCCACGCTGCGTGAGTGGCGCAGCCGATTCGCGGAGCAGCTTCGCGAACACGGCATCCCGGCCAATGCCACGGAACGCGCGGCGCGAGGTCAAAGCCGCACCAACCTCAAGACCGGTATATATCGTTCGGCGGCGCGGGGAGAGTCGCGCTATCTACGCGACCACTGGCGCCGCATCCAACGGGAGATGCGCGCGGGCGGGCTTCAGCCGAATCCCGGCAAGGCAAAGATTGTTGAAACTCGGCGCGCGGTGGTCGCGGGGTATCGCAGCGCTGCCGAGGCGCTCCTGCAAGCCGGTCATGCAAATCTTGCGCAGAAGATCTGGGGGTTCGTCGAACGAATGAGTCCCCCTCGTACCACCGACGAGCACCTCGTCGCGGCGGTCGCTCGCCGGTCGCGGGAACCACGGACCGTCGCGCCTCGGGAGTACTCGCGGTAAGCCAGCCAATTGTCGCCGCGGCTGGTTAAACTTCCGATCGACCGTTGATTTAGGTTAGCGTCCTATCCTAAAATAACACCGGCTCTTATTTTAGGCTCGGTAACCCCATGCATCGACCCCAACCCGGACGCTACGTTACCGTCTCGACGGTCGGAGAAGCGTTCAAGGCCTTTGTCCCGGCGCCGCTACCGCCGGAGCCGCCGCTGGTGTGGTCGACTGCATTGCGCCACCGGTTCGATGAGGCCCTGGTGGCCTTGGGGAGACTTGATTCGGTCACTGCGCTGCTCCCCAATGCGGCGTTGCTGCTCTACAGTTTCGTGCGCAAAGAGGCAGTACTTTCCTCGCAGATCGAAGGCACCCAATCCTCGCTTGCAGATCTACTGCTCTACGAAGTCGATGAAGAGCCGGGCGTGCCTGTGGAGGATGCCCGGGAAGTGAGTCGCTGCGTGGCCGCGTTGGAGCGGGGCCTCAAAAGCCTTCGTGGCGGTCTTCCTGTGTGCACTCGCTTGCTGTGTGAAATGCACAAGGTGCTGCTCTCACACCCGGGCGGGAAAGCCAAGGCCCCGGGCGAGCTACGCCGTACACAGGTGTGGATCGGGGGCACTCGGCCGGGCAATGCGATATTTGTGCCGCCGCCGGCCGACGACGTCCCAAAGTGCCTGGCGCCGCTGGAGCGATTTCTCAACGACGAGCCCGAACCCGTGCCGCCGTTGATCAAGGCCGCGCTCGCTCATGTGCAATTTGAAACCATCCATCCGTTCCTCGACGGCAACGGACGCATCGGGCGGCTGCTGATCGTGCTGCAACTGGTGGCCGACGGTGTGCTGCGCGAGCCAATGCTGTATCCCAGCCTCTACTTCAAGAGGCACCGGGCGCTTTACTATGAATTGCTGAATGAAGTGCGCTTGCGAGGTGACTGGGAGAGATGGCTGGATTTCTTCGCGGAGGGAATCGAGGCGAGCGCCACGCAAGCGGTCGCGACTGCGAACACGCTGTTGGCGCTGGTCAACGCGGATCGCGATCGAATCGCCGGCCTCGGGCGGGCGGCCCCGTCCGCTCTCGCGGTCCACCAGGCGCTGCAGCGCCAGCCCATCGCGACCGCAGCCTCCCTCGTCAAAGCCACTGGGCTCACGGCGGCCACGGTGAACAAATCGCTCGCCCATTTGGAGCGCATCAGCGTCGTCGGCGAACTGACGAATCGACAGCGCGGTCGAGTCTTCAGTTACGGCAAGTACGTAAAAGAGCTGGCTGCTGAGATGGAGTCCCCGTGAAGGTCCGATATCCATCGCCCATATTCGCTATTCGCGAATAGCGAATACAGATCCCCATCCGGCGTGAATCAGGCAGGTGCTTCGCCCAGTTGGGTACGCTACGGGCTTGGACAAGTTGTGGCAAACTGCAGACAATACTAAATATATGTCTACAGAACGCCACATGAAGCAAGAGGCATCCCACCAGCAGTTGCTCACCCTTCTGGCTCGGCGGCGCACGATCACGCGCCAGGAAGTCATCGACACTGGCGTTCATACCCAGATCTTGACTCGACTCGTTCGCGCCGGCGAACTCGAGCGCATAGCCCGCGGACGGTACCGTCATCCACAGGCGCCAATCACCGAACACCATGGTCTGGCGCTGGTGGCGGCGGCTGCGCCGAAGGCGGTGATCTGTCTGGTTTCTGCACTGAGTTTCCACGGAATCGGCACACAACTGCCTTACCAGGTCTGGATTGCCATTGATCGTCGTGTCCGGGCGCCGGCATCGCCATATCCGCCGCTGCGCGTTTTCCGATTCAGCGGCGCCGCGCTCTCAGAGGGAATTACTGAACAACAAATCGAGGGCGAGACCGTACGCGTATATAGCGTGGCTAAGACGCTGGCGGACCTGTTCAAGTACCGCAACAAGATCGGACTCGATGTCTGCCTGGAGGCGCTCCGTGAAATCTGGCGGGAGCGGCGCGCGACCATCGAGGACATCGACCACTACGCGAGAATCTGCCGGGTGCACAACATCATGCGGCCGTATCTTGAGGCGCTATTGGCGTAGTGCCCGCACAGCCAAGAGTGTCTAGCCAAGTCGCAAGGCTTGCCACCGAAGCATCATTTGGCCGCCTCCCGGCGTCACTCCAGAGCTGCCAAGTGGTGCCGGCTTATGCCTGGCGTGAAGCGCAAATCATCTATTTACGCTTCAATAAATGAAGCGTAAAAGGCAACTACACCCTACATCGCGGGCACGGAGCACATTACGCCTCACATTTTGGTGCGATATGTCCAAGACCTCCTCGATCTGGAATGCCCCTGCTAGGGATGCTCATCTAGGACAGAATATATGCGCTTCGCATCCAACGGGTTATCGACGTTCAGGGGTGATGGACAAATGGACGCACACTTCGAGACCCGTTTGCCTGCGCCAATTTTGCGACCTTTCATCTCGCACTATGGGGGCGCCCGGGTGCGGGGGCTGACACCCGGCGTCAACACAACTCTGCCGTCCCGCCATGCGCATCTCATCATCAGCCTGGACGCGCCGATCAATGTTCGACAAATGTCGAATGAGGCGCTACCCGCAGCACGCTTTTCCGCTCTCGTCAGCGGGTTGCACGATGGTTTCGCGATGGTGGAGCGCACGTGCTCGTGGGAAGGCTTACATGTATTTTTTCGTCCGCTTGGCCTGCAAGCAGTTCTGGGAGCAACCGCTGCTGAGTTAGCTTGTGGTGCTGTTGCCCTTTCCGATCTTTGTCCGCGCGATGCCCCGGAGCTGATGGAACGATTGAGCAGCACTCGGGATTGGCAGGCACGCTTCGCGATACTCGATGAAGTGCTCAAGCGCAGGCTTACTCCGGCCATAGGCTCGCCCCTCGTTGCGTATGCATGGCGACAATTGACAGCCAGTCATGGTCGCAGTTCTGTCGAAAGTCTCGCGCAGGACACAGGCTGGAGTCGGCAGCACTTGGCCGACCGCTTCCGTGCCGAATTGGGCATCACGCCTAAGACTGCTGCCCGCATCTTCCGCTTTGAGCGCGCGTGCGGGCTGATCAGCAATCTGCGGCTACCGCTTACCGACGTTGCGGCGGCTTGCGGCTATGCCGACCAGGCGCACATGACGCGGGATTGGAACGCCTTCACCGGCACTTCGCCCAGGACTTGGATCGTCAACGAGCTTCCATTTCTTCAAGACTACGAACTGTCCGGCGGTGATGATGGTGGCGTCTGAGACGTCGCTGGCGTCTCTCGTGGCAACAGGCTGCTGGGGAGAGTGCATTGGGGAAAATTACCAAGGTCGATTCCGCACGGTTCTCAATCGCGATTTCTCGCGACCTATCCATGTCTCTTGTAGAGCACCAGCCCGGACCGCCGGCCCTGTGCGACGGGCTCATCGTTGCGATCGCGGACATGACTCGTACTCCACCACACGGCGGCGAGTTGCATCCGGATGGCGATGAGCTGATCTACATCATCTCTGGAAAAGTGAGAGTCGTCGGGGAATCCACACCGGACGAGCCCTGTGAGTTGGGGCCTGGAGAAGCTTGTATCGTTTCCAAAGGTGAATGGCATCTGGTGCAGATTCTTGAGCCGACCCGCCTGGTCGGCATTACTCCGGGGCCAGGGGGCAGTCATCGACCGGTCGAATCGAGCCAGCGCCCTTAGCGCCCATTGTGGCGATTGAACGATAGCCGGAGTGCGTCATGCAAGCGAGTTTCCACCTCGTGTTTGGCGGGCAGTGCGAGGAAGCGTTTCAGTTCTATGAGCGGACGTTTGGCGGCAAGATTGTCAACATTCTCACCTATGGCAATTCACCCATGGCCGAACAAGTCCGGCCGGAATGGCGCGGTAAGATTGTCCACGCGAACATTGCGGTAGGAGCAACGGTCCTAGCGGGAGCCGACGTTCTTCCTGAGCAGTACGTAAAGCCACAAGGCTTCTACGTACTGCTCAGCGTCGATGACACGGTGGACGCGGAACGCATATTCTCTGCCCTGGCCGAAAACGGTGAAGTACATATGGCCCTACAGAAAACCTTCTGGTCTGCACGCTTTGGCGTGCTTACTGATCAATTCGGCGTACCGTGGGAGATTAATTGCGAGCAAGCGCCTGCCGTGGCGTAGTTGGTGTCGAGAACAATCTACATTGCGGTACTGGCGAGTTTCTTGCTCGTATCCGGACTTTGCCACCTCGCCGCGCCGAGCTCGACGGACCATTGGATGAGAAACACCAGCACAGTTCGATTGGTGGGAGCCGTGCTGCTGGTGTTGGCTACTCCATGCTTCCTCTGGCGCCGCTGGTATTTCTGGATGCTGCTTTTTGCATTAGCAGTGTCCGGCACCTGGAGACTCTGCTTTCCACAAAACTCGATTCGAGTGCAACGAACGCTTTATCCGCGTCGAGTACACGGACTTCTGCTGATCGGAGGTGCGTTCTTGGTCTGCGCGCTGCGTCCATAGTTCCGCAGAGCTTCGTCGGCCCGTCGCGACAGACCATTAGCGAAACTGCGGCGCGTGGAAATCCAGGCTAGCAGCTCGCAACGATGTAAACGGCACAACAAGGGCAGCTAGAAGGGACCAGACTCGCGATCCGACGAATGACCTCAAACTCGCCCACGCCGAATCGGCGTCACCGTGCTCTTGCCGCACTCGGCCTCCACAATCAGTCGCGTCCACTGAGAAAGCGCCAGACGGCGCTCCTTGAAGTAGTCGTGGCGATCGTAGGTCCCCTCAACACCTTTGAGCTTATGCCCGAGGCATCGTTCGGCAACTTCCCGGCGTACCCCTAGCGCAGCCAAATGCGTGCGCGCCGTGCGACGCAGGTCATGGAGAGTGAAGTGGGGCAGGCCATGGGCAACGCGCAGTAGCGCGACATTTAGTGTGTCGAGGCCGACGTGCGCTACTCGGTGGCGACGATCTCGACGCCGCTTGGGAAACACAAATTCGCTATCCGCAGCCACTACCTTGAGACCTTGAAGCCACTCGACCACCTGCGGCACCAGAGGGATATCCAATTCTTCACCCGTCTTGGTGCGCGCGGCCGGCAGATGCCAGACCGGGCCGGATCTGAGGTTGCCTTCAAGATCAAACTCCGCCCAGCGCGCGCCGAGCAGTTCGCTCTTGCGAACGCACAGCGCCAGCAGCAATTTGACGGCGAGCAGGTTATCGCCGCCGAAAGTTTCCGTTTCTCGCATGCTTTCAAACAGCTTGATCAGCTCCTCGTGCGATAGCGCCCGACTTCGGGACTTCTCCGGGCCGCCGGCATCCAGGCGTGGCGAGAACTCGGCGATCGGATTGATGGGTACGACTTGTCGGCGTACGCCGAATGAGAAGATGCGGCGCGCGAAGCGCAGCAGATCATTGGCAGCCGTCGGTGCGCGATGCTTCACGCCGTCCAATAAGCGAACCATGTGTGCCGGCGTGACGTCGGCGGCGGTCAATCGGCGCAGCTTCCGCTATGGCGATCCCGAGGGCGCCTTCTCGGACGCCGATCATGTGGTCGAGTTCGCCTACACGTATCCGCGCTATGCATCCACTCCGATGGAGACGTTCGGGGTGATCGCCCAGTTCGAGC
>Ga0209698_10001572_pt1 | contig 26260 bp, 29 predicted proteins | sample LitLauG_LLR_2012_FD_187203 | JGI IMG/M metagenome (GOLD analysis project Ga0209698, IMG submission 187203) | Freshwater sediment microbial communities from Pennsylvania, USA - Little Laurel Run_MetaG_LLR_2012 (SPAdes) (version 2) | ecosystem: Environmental > Aquatic > Freshwater > Creek >... | reverse complement strand
ATACTATGTTGAAACAATCTAACAAATTGGTTTAGATTGATATTATTTTTCAAAAGATATTTAACATCAGTTGCTGCCAAGACTTACATATGATTACCTACATTCTTGCAACATGCATTCCGGGAAATGAAAAGGAGGTAATACAAAAAATTAAAGAATTGCCAAATATTGTTGAAGTGAACGGAATCATGGGTAAATACGACATATTTGTTAAAATTTCATCAGATGATGTGACAAGAGTAGATTCTACCATAAGCAAAGTAAGAACTGTTCCACATATCACAAATACAATCTCAATACCGGTACTTTATGGTCAAGGTGGAACAATTGACGACGAAAAGTAAAAACCTGGCACGTTTAAAAATAACATAGTATACCTGCAGCCCTAATTTTGTGTCCCAAAGAAAATAATCCAAAGCATATCTTGTATGCCTGTAAAGATTATCTAGATTGATCACGTAACTAGCATATGGGAAAGGTAATCGAAGTTGCAGACCCTCAGAGAATAGACAGGGTACCTGACAAGACAATCGTATTAATGTCTGGCGGAAAATTTTTGGAGCAAGGGCATGTAGTAAAAAATGTGATCCTGAACATGTATATTCAAAAAAGGGATGGCGTTCTTGGGCCTTATTCTCTGATTACTGCACTTGTTGAGACAGACAAGGGGGTGATAGAAATGACATATGATGAAGGATGGAGGGGGGCAAATGCAATAGAAGAGGCTGCTGCGTTTCTTACATCACACCTAGGCATTTCTGGTCTTATCTTACGGTCCATCATACAACTAGACCAGTCAATGAACAAAAATAATTTATTGGTGCTTGAATCAGACTATCAAGATCCTGAATATTATGAAGTTTGAGAGAAAGCCCATAGAAATTACCCCAACATGTGCCATGTGTTCAAGGCCTGTAAAAGAGCACACTCTAGAACAAATGAAATTTTGCACGGAAGAGCGAAGAAAATCACATGATGCAAAAAAGATTTGACTATACAATAATCTGATCTGGAATAATTTTTTTTAGACCAACTATAATCTGTTTGCAAACGATTGCAGTATATTCCTAGTCTTTATTATTTTCAGGAGCATAATGAATCTATGAATTCACTAGTTTTTCATGATTATGAATCTATAAGGGCAAAAAGGTCACTTGCAATGCTTTTAATTGGCAGACAAAATGAATTTCATGAAATTGCAAATGCTATTGGTTATTCAACTAGATATGACAATTGGGAGGAGTTTGTCCTAAGGTTTAGTCTTGAATTTAACGACTGTTTTATCATGTGGTCTGAAGGAAAAAATGTCAATGATCATAACAGCATACATAAGTGTATGACGGTAATGAGTCAGATTGCACATAACAAGTCAAACATGACACAGATTACCAAACTTCAAAATATTGCATATCGCATAGCTTGTGATTTTAAGGTAATTTATGATAAACTTGTATAGACTTTTACAATAATAAAATAATTAACTGCTCTAATTGTAGATTAGTTGATAATACGTAACAAGTTATAGAAGTGTTCTATCTGACTCGTATCATCTTGTAAAAAAGGACTACAAAATGATCATCATGTTGTGTCCCAGTATCCTTCATTTCATGAATCCATGTATGACTCGTTTGAAATTATATCACTAGATTGAAAGGTTGCCGCATACTATTACAAGGATGGTACACTTGAAATTCAGGGAGACGAACAAAATCCATTTTATCTAAGAATGATACGCCAGGTCAACAAAGATTATCTCTAAAAAGGACTATCTGTGAATAAAAAATGTGTGATTTTTTATTCATTTAGTTATATGTATTCTATATAGATCGGCCTTTTATTCCACGATGCCGTATATTGTTCTGTCATCCGACCGACAAATGTGAAGACTCGCTTGACCGCAAAGAAATTCGGGTAAGGACTTGATTTTCTTGCAAGGCGGTGTTTGAACATTTCTGGTTAGGGAAGAAAGAACCTGTGAAAAAACAGATCTTCGGAAATGAACAGCAATGGCAAAGAGGGAAACGTAGTATAATGCATTGGCATGTTATTACTAGGAAAATGCCATGTCCACTCAAGGACGGATGACACTTTACAATTAAGTTTCATTTCAAGTTTATTTTATATCGTTTTTACTGTAAAACATATTTTCTGCGAGTAAGATAGAATAGTTTCTAGTATGTGTATTTTACATTGAATCATCCAGATGGGTATTCTGTTTTGCTGGGTTTTATTGGCGGCTTGTTTTCTACGCTTCTCATGACTCTAACTGAGGTACCATCTTGGAAGAGATGGGGATTACACGCAGTTTTTGAGTGGCATGAAAACCAGGTCATAGTAACCAAGGTTTTGAAATTGGCCTCAGATAAGACTCATTTTACCGGAATATTTGTGCTACACTTTCTAAATGGTGGACTGGGGGGAGTTGGGTTCTTGATTGCACTCTGGATTTTCCCAAGCGGAATTTCTCATATCCTTACATCAGCGTTAATTTACGGATTGTTTCTCTGGATTGTAACTCTGATTCCAATACACAAGCCGATAACAGGCCTATCGCCATGGAGGCATCCACTGGGACACATCCCCATGTTATCCAGTCTTGCAGGACATGTTGTATATGCCACAGTCTTGGGATATTTTTTTATGAATACGCCATTTTAGAGGCTAACCATAACATTCCATAACTGGAGGCAGAATCTTTACAGGTCTTGTCTACATCCCATGTTCTACATCAAATCCAGGACAATTTCCTGCAAATTCTTTTACCGTGATGATTTTACAAATTATTTCTTGCAATTCAGAATGCTCTGTAAATTTCTGTCTGCAAATTGGGCATTTTGTACTCTTAATCAATAATGAGCATACAAAAAAGACCCTATTGAAATTTCCTCTTACAAGTCTAGCCCGCTTGCATCTTGGAGTTTTTCTGTAAGATCAAGATAAGTATATGGGTCTAGCTGTTTTGCAAAACCCTTGTCAATGTTGATTAGATATACTGAGTGCAGGTGGGCATTAAGTATGTCGTCTGTTTCAATTGGCGGATTTTTATAAAATCTATCTACTAGTGATTTAATTTTTTGAATCTCTTCTTGTTTTCTATCCTTTGGTGGTTTTAAGAACAATTTTGGAATTGGCAAAATTCCAACAACTGGCGTAGCTAACGCAAACTTTGAGCAATGCTTGCTGTATCTTGCAATTTTACTTGATATTCTTGCTACATAATAGTCTATGGTATCTAGTGCATGATCTGGCGGTGTAAACCCAGTTTCAATTTCCATGATAAATGTACCGTCTCCCTTGGTTGCAAATACATCACAGACTAGGATGTTGGAAAGTTGTTTTTCTATGTCTACGGTATATCCATGATATATCAGATTTGATGCACAGATTATCTCCAATACCGAATGGTTAATTTTTACAAGATTTTTCTTGTATAGTTCAATTAGCCTCTCTCTTACGAAATTTATCTTGGCCTTTATTTCAGGGATCTGTCCAGTTGTTAGATTTTCGGCCACGGTGTATATGTCTTCAGTGAATTTCTCTAAATCCAAAATCTACTATTAACAATCGGTCATGGGGTTTAAGAGGATAGCTAATTGACATGCACACATACTCCTTTTGTAGATTTTATTGAAATTATATCAAAGAAAAATATCTTCTACCTTTAGTCATTTGAGTGACTTCATGTCTATGACAAATCTGTATCTAACATCACTGTTTAGGATTCGTTTGTAGGCCTCATCAACTTTTTGAATTGGAATTATCTCAATGTCACTTGCAATGTTATGCTTGCTGCAAAAATTAAGCATCTCCTGCGTCTCCGGAATTCCTCCAATAAGCGAACCTGCAAGACTGCGACGAGTACTTATCAATGATACAAATCCTACCTGCGTCTCCTTTTCAGGAAGACCTACTTGCACCATAGTACCATCAAGTGTTAACAAATTCAAAAACTTGTTTAGATCAAAATCTGTCGAGACCGTACTGATTATCAAATCAAAATATCCTTGTAGTTTCTCAAAAGTTTCAGGATCCGACGTAGCATAAAATTTGTCAGCCCCCATTTTTTTACCGTCTTCTAGTTTTTTAAGCGAGTGGCTCAGTACAGTTACCTCGGCACCTAATGCGTGTGCAATCTTTACTCCCATGTGCCCTAGGCCTCCAAGGCCAATGATTGCAACTTTCTTTCCAGGGCCTGTCTGCCAATGCTTGAGAGGCGAATAAAGTGTAATACCTGCACACAGAAGAGGAGCTGTTTTATCCAGCGGCAGATTGTCAGGAATTTTCAGGACATAGTTTTCATCTACTACAATTTTGTTCGAGTATCCTCCTTGAGTTGGGGTCTTGCCATCTCTTTCTACTCCATTGTATGTTACAGTCATTCCTTCAAGACAGTATTGTTCTAGTCCTTTGCGACAAGGTGCACAGTTACGACAAGAATCTACAAAACATCCTATTCCCACCCTGTCTCCTATTTTATAACGAGTCACTTTTTTTCCAATTTGGGAGACAATGCCCACAATCTCGTGTCCTGGAACCATGGGGAAGACAGATCCTCCCCACTCGTCATTTACTTGATGTATATCTGTATGGCATATACCGCAATACTGGATATCTACTACTATATCGCAATCGCGAGGCTCACGCCTTTGAAAAGAGTATGGAGCAAGTGGTGCCTTGGCGTGATTTGCTGCATATCCAGTAACTTGAATCATGATTTTTTCTTGTCCGACTGTTTTATACTCTTGATGGTATTTGTAATTATTGGTAAAAGATCTTCTATTTTGAAATATTTGAGAAATTGAATTTTTTAAAAAGATTTTTTATCAGTGATATTGGTTATAAGGCATGACGGATTTATCAAGTGAAGATAAACTGGTACTACTCCAGCATGCCATTAGCAAGTATGAGGATGAGAACACTTTGCTTGAGAAATTAAAAGCAGTATTACCTCAAAAAGATATAGACAGAGGCATTGCAACACTGATTGGGACCCAAAGGGTGAGAAGAATAGGCCCAGATGTGTTACAAAACAATGTCAGTCACATTGGAGAATTGCCAGAGATTCCACCTCATATAAAAGAGATTGTTGACAGTCTTTAGATGGAAACATGCGGACTGTACTCCAAACGATTACATCGATTGTCAGTAAAAATAGAACACCTCTCAATTAGGCGTAAAAACATGACGCCCCTCGTAAAACTTTACAGATATTTTTCCAATCTATAACGCAACTCTTTGTCCAATCTCTTCCAATTGTTTTTTATCAAATCTATACACCAACGTCCCGATCTAAAACCATCTCTAATCTGATCATTATATAGGAAAGTATTTGATATTTGGTTTAATTGTTCATCTGAGAATTCAGTGCATTGGGAAAGTATGTCTGCAGTCTGATTTGCTCTTTCATATGAGTTGGAATCTCCAAATTCTTCAATTAGTTTATTTATCATTTCAGTACCTTTATCACTTTTTGAGACCATTGTAAAAAATAACTTGATAATCTCATCTTTGTTTATTTCCTGCGATATTTTTTTAGCTTGAAATTTAGACATGAATCCATATGGCATGGTATCATCAAACCGTACCGGAAAGATGAGCTTATTCAATCCATAAGCTATTCCTACTTCATGGTCAGTATATTGTGCACTGTGAAAATTCTCTGAAAGCAATGCTACAAACAAATCACATTCTTTGATTTTGTTAAACAAGATAGATTCCCATTTATCACCAATTTCAATATCTTCATGAGCTACGAAGATCTTCAACCCATACTGGTTTAATTCATCAGCGAATTTCTTAGCGATTTTCTTGTCTTTGTTTGCATGGCTGAGAAATATATCAATTGGAGCAGTTACCACGTTTTTAAAGTAAAATTAGTGTTAGATTAGAATTGTGGATTATATAATCACCAAATTAGAAGTAAAACCTGACGCTTCTCGTAAGGTGTTTTGGCATTGATCAGTATCTAATATCATGACAGTTCAAAAAGCAAAAAGATATCTAGAAATCTTGATAGAACATAGACAAAAAGTTCTCAAGGTGATAAAAGAACATGTTGACAAAATGAAGTCGGATTTCGGAAAGAATCGGGGTAACACAATAGTAGAAATAACTGAAATTTCTGAGTGGATGTTTTTACATTAAAAGAATCCAAAATCGTTTTCATAAATCGGCATATGATCCATCCAAAGAACTAGGGCGAGCAATGGCGTTCAAAAACATCCTTCATAAAATGACAATGGTAAATATAGGCTGCGCGTGCCACTAAATCAAGTCTATTTTTATAGGATAGAGTCAATTCAATTGAGATTCTTGCAATAATAAGTTTCAAGCATATACTTTAACATAAATTTAAAAGATTATTCAACTCATTTTATTACCATGACGGGGCATGGCGCATACATGACAACTCCGGCAGCTACACTACCAAGCAATAATTTTTTAAAACCTGAATTGCCCCTGGTACCAATAACAATTAAATCAATATTATTTTTAGCGGCATACTCAACAATGGCAGCTATGACATTAGAGGCATCATTGATGATATCCGCTTTCACTTTCACATTTCTTGCTTTGGCCTTCTCACGTATTTTACTAATCCAGCCCTCTAGATCTTGATTATAATTTTTTATAATCTCTTCGTATTGCTTTGCAGTGGTCAGGTATAATTTAGAATTAGAAACATGAGAGACATGTAAAACAACAAGTTCTCCGTCATTTCTTTTTGCAGTTTCAATAGCAAAGTCAGTTGCAATCATAGAATTTTCTGATCCGTCAATTGCAACTAGTACCTTTGAAAACTTTTGAGTTGGATCCATTAATCACCTATACTGAGACTGGTTTATTAAAACCAGTTGTTTAGAATTCACCAGTTACAATCAGGTCATAATTTAAGAAAATCTCATCTTTTTTATAATAAATCAAATACTTTGAAGAATAAATCGAGATACCTCAGGAACTTGCATTCACCTATTTTTTCACATTTTGGTATCAAATTTCAAATTATTAGAAGTCTTGATCTGGAACAATTACCAAATAAACTTCGTAGAGTTCGGCCGAAAATAAAGGACCCGTTAAGTTGGATTTCAAAAGGTTAAAATTTTACAATATTGGGAGTCAAGCGCCAAATTCTAAAAACTTACAAATAGATGTGATTTGAACTAGCATACATGACAATAAAAAACATTACAGTTTTGGGTTCTGGAATAATGGGCCACGGTATTGCCCAAGTTTCTGCCATGGCAGGCTACAACGTAATTTTGCGCGACATAGAACAACAGTTTCTTGACAAGGCCATGGAAAAAATCAAGTGGTCTTTAGACAAGCTAGTATCAAAACAAAAGATAACAGAGCAACAAGGACTTGAAATCTTTTCAAGGATTACGCCAATTGTGGATTTAGCTTCTGCCCTCAAAGACTGTGACCTGATGATCGAGGTAGTGCCTGAGATAATGGAATTAAAGAAAAAAGTCTATGCCGAGGTGGATAAAGTCGCTCAACAAAAAACAGTCTTTGCATCAAACACAAGCACTCTGCCCATCACAGAAATTGCAAACACTACGTCAAGGCCAGAACGATTTATCGGGATACACTTTTTCAATCCACCACAATTAATGAAACTAGTCGAAGTAATACCTGGACAGAAGACATCAAAAGAGCTACTGGATACAACAATTAACTTTGTAAAGTCAGTTTCAAAAGAACCAGTCATATGCAAAAAAGACGTACCGGGATTTATCGTAAACAGATTATTCATTCCGCTAGTCCATGAAGCAGTATATGCAATGGATCGCACGGGTGCAACAAAAGAGGAGATTGATTCTGCAGTAAAATTTACATTACATTTTCCAATGGGCATATTTGAATTAGCAGACTTTACAGGCATGGACGTAATACACAAAGCTACATTAGAGATGCATTCTAGGGACAAAAAGGTAATCAACCCTCATCCATTGATTGAAAAACTATACAACGAAAAGAAACTAGGACAGAAAAGCGGAGAAGGTTTCTACAAGTATTCTGGAGAACAGTACGAGAGAATCAATCTTACAGAAGAGCTTGCAAAAAAATTCAATCCAATACAGCTGCTAGGAAACATACTAAACAATGCGGCATGGCTTGTAACAAATCAGGCAAGTGATGTCCCAGAGATTGAAAAGGCATTGTCGCTTGGAATGGGGCTCAAAAAGCCATTATTTGATACAGCAAAAGAGTTTGGCATACAAAAAGTTGTTGAAGAATTGCAGAAATTATCCAAAGAGAACAAGTTCTACGAGCCAGACCCGTACTTGAAAACTATAATGTAGAATTAATTTTCTCTAAAATTACCTTCACTGCTTCTTTTGGAGTATCCACTCCAATTATCATGACATTTTGCCTGTGGTCTAGATACTGGTCAGCATATTTTTCTGCAACTCCTCCACTTGTTTTGATTGCAACAATTGGTTTTTTGTGCATGTATGCGGCACAGGTCTCAGATAATGTTCCAGAACCTCCGCCTATAATTATCACACCATCTCCAGATAATGCAGTAAGAAAATCTCTTGCAAGGCCCATGCCTGTTGGAATTACGACGTCGCAGTATTCATTTGCAAATGATGCGTCATTCTGAGGTATTATTCCAACGGTTATGCCTCCATCATCTTTTGCACCATGGCATGCAGCCTTCATCACACCGTCCAATCCTCCGGTAATTAGAACTGCTCCAGATTTTGCAATCTCCATTCCTGTCTCATATGCAATCTTTACAAGCTCGGGAGTGGTTCCGTTTTCGTTATTTCCTATTATCGTAATCTGTATTTTTCGTGGCAATCAAATATGATCAAAAAGGCGATAATAAAAATGGTATTTAGAAAATGGAAAGAGAAGATACCTAAGAGTTGGTACTTGTCTCAGATTTGAGTCTCGGTTGTTGAAACTGAACCCGATGGTCTAGTTTCCGAAGTTTCTGATTTCTTCTTTCTTGGTGCACTTGGTTTTTTTACCTTGACTTCAGTACTGGGTTTTGTAGTTGTAGCGATTTGGGGTTTTGGTTGTTGTGGTTTTTGGGATTGTTGCGATCCTGGTCTTTGACCTTGTGGCCTTGGTTGATTTTGTGGTGGCCTGTTACCTTGTTGCGGTTTCTGACCTTGCTTATTATTTTGATTTGGTTTTTGTCCATTTTTCACATTTGGTGGTGATCCTGGAATCGGTTTCATCCTATTCCACAATATACTCATTCTTGCCTTGTATCCCACACCATATTCTAGCTCATCTGGAACAAGTGTTGCAGGATGGACAAATCCTTGACTTCTAATTGCAATTGCTCTTTTCATAGCAATATTTCTAACATAATCCCAGTCTACAGTTCCAAATCCATCAATTGGACCTGTTAGGACACCGTTGTGCATGGAGAACACAAGTGCCGATACTATTGGAATTGCATAGTTGATGCTTGCCGGAGAATTTATTTTCACTGGCATCAATGGCATGTGATGACTGCCTCTTGTATTTCCTGCCACAAGATGCGGATTGTTAAATGCAGCACCCGCTTCTTCTGTTGCTGGAAAGTCTTTCTGGGTCCTTATTATGCAAATTGGATCATCTTTTCCAACATATGTTCCTGCAATGTTGTGTAGTCTGTCAGTTGATGCAGATAAAATTGGCTGGTTGTCCTTGGTAGATACTGTAGATATTACATATCTTCCAGGATACATTAGTGCAGCTTCGAGTGTTGGCTTGTCTTCCCACATGTTTAATGTAGCAATTTTTCCTTTCTCGACATCCATTACTGATATCCTGACACCTTTTGCCAAGTTTTGGTTTACAATAAGTCCGGTGTTGGATAATGCGTCAACGAACATTCTGTAAAATGGATAGTTGAATGCGCCAGGTTCTGTCTTGTCTGCAGCATAAATTGTAAATGCTTCATTGGGTCTCTCTTCAAATGTCATCTCTGCAACGCCTGGTCCCATACCTTTTACATTTCCAGAGAATGAATCTTTTAGAAGGTCTTGGCCTGCGCCATACAATCCTTCGCTTTTTGCAACACTAGTTGCAGCTTCAAATGCGCGCCATGCAAGTCCATGAACTTGAGAATTGTTAACACCCTTTGTATGAGTCATGACAATATGGATGTCATCCCCACAATATCCTATGTAGGAATCAATGAGGAGTCCTTTACCATCTTTTCTTACTTGTGGCTTTACAAGATTCTTTACGGCGGTAAGTAGACCATCGCTTGGTCTTGTATGTCCGCCGATTCCGCCAACATCAGCTTTGATTACTGTTACTGTGATTTTCATTATTTAGGATATTGAAATAGTTCGATTTATACCATGTGAAAAAAATTGATCATGATGATCGAGTGAGAAAATAATTCAATTTTTTATACAAAAAAAATTAAAAAATGAAAATGCTAATAAAGCCCTTCTCAAGTAACATCCTTCATGAGTACTGCAGCATCAAGAAAACCTCATTTGAACATGATTGTCGTAGGACACATCGATAATGGTAAATCTACAACCATGGGCCACTTTTTAATGGACTTGGGTCTAGTTGACGAAAGAACTATCGCAGCACATGCAGCCGAATCCGAAAAGACCGGAAAAGGTGACACTTTCAAATATGCATGGGTAATGGACAACATCAAAGACGAAAGAGAGAGAGGCATTACAATTGATTTAGCTTTTCAAAAATTTGAATCTCCAAAATACTTCTTTACATTAATTGATGCACCAGGTCACAGAGACTTTATCAAAAACATGATCACAGGAGCTTCAGAAGCAGACTGTGCAGTCCTAGTATTGTCAGCTAAAGAAGGTGAAACAGATACTGCAACTGCACCAGGCGGACAGGCAAGAGAGCATGCTTTCTTGCTTAGAACATTAGGTGTAGGACAACTCGCAGTTGCAATCAATAAAATGGATGACAGCAACTATTCAGAAGCAGCATTCAAGGCTGCAAAAGAAAAAGCAGAAAAATTATTAAAATCAGTAGGTTACAAGCTTGAAAACGTCGCAATCGTTCCAGTCTCAGGTTGGAAGGGCGACAACTTGGTCAAGAAATCACCCAATATGCCGTGGTGGACAGGTAAAACACTATACGAAGCATTTGATGAATTCAAGATGCCAGACAAGCCAACAGGTAAACCACTTAGAATTCCAATTCAAGATGTTTATACCATCACCGGTGTAGGTACAGTTCCTGTAGGACGTGTAGAAACAGGAGTTGCAAAACCCGGTATGAAGATAGTTGTCATGCCATCAGGCGCAGTAGGCGAAATTAAATCAATTGAGACACACCACACTGAAATGCCATCAGCAGAACCAGGTGACAACATTGGATTTAACTTGAGAGGCATAGAAAAGAAAGACATCCACCGAGGGGACGTAATTGGAACAGCTGATGCACCACCAAATGTGGCAAAAGAATTCAGGGCTCAAATCATAGTTATTCACCATCCAACAGCAATTGCACCTGGTTATACACCAGTAATGCATGCACATACAGCTCAAGTTGCAGCAACCATAGTTGCCTTCGAAGCAAAAATCAACCCACAATCAGGTGCAGTTGAAGAACAAAATCCAAAGTTCTTAAAGGCAGGAGATTCTGCAATCGTTAGAATCAAGCCAGTAAGACCATTGTGTATTGAAACATTCGGAGAATTTCCAGAAATGGGAAGATTTGCCCTAAGAGATATGGGTGCAACAATTGCAGCAGGCATAGTAAAGGAAATTACTGAGAAATACACCAAATAAGGTAACTGAATGACACAGACAGCCCGAATCAAATTAACAAGCACAAGTCTTCAAAGACTTGATGGGGTCTGTACCGAAATTAAGGGAATAGGTGAAAAGACAGGCGTAAAAGTAAAAGGTCCAACACCATTACCAGTAAAAACATTAAACGTTGTTACAAGAAAGTCACCATGTGGCCAGGGAACAAATACATATGAAAAATGGGAAATGAGAATTCATAGAAGAGTAATAGACTTAGGTGCAGATGACAGAGCAATAAGACAATTGATGCGAATTAAAATTCCAAACGATGTATACATTGAACTTACTTTGAAATAGATTTTGATATAAAATGTCCGAGCCTACTCCAGAAATACCAGCAGAAGAAAAACCAGTCACATTTAGTGTATACTATTCTTGCATGCGTTGTGGAACCAACGTATCACAATCCGAATTATCAAGACTGCCAGAAATAAAATGTATTTGCGGTTTCAGAGTATTTACAAAGGTCAGACCGCCAGTAGTAAAAACAATAAAGGCCTTCTAAGAGTCTCTTTTTCCGCGGTAAGTGTGTGATCTTTGCATATGAGTTCGCATCTCCTCCATGCTAGAGAAATTCATATTACATCTTTTACAATCATATGACTTGTCACCATGATACAGTTGCTGATGTTGCATCAGGTATTCTTGTTGTCTAAATTTTTCACCACATGTTTCACACTTGAATTTTTTGAATATGTGCATCGCTAGCCCATCTTTGCCTTGTTTGTGTCCCAGCATTCTTTGCACAGTTGGCCATCAAGTATCCAGTGTTTTTTTGGATTGTATCTTATCATGCCAAGTTTTTTCCGACATACGATACAAAATGATTTTTGATTTTTAAACTCAAGATCCTTTTTATCAAAACAAGTTTTACACAGCAAGCCAGTCATATCCCATTGGTATCGTGGCTCCCACAAGTCCGGAACATCCTTCTCCATACCACAAGTGACGCATTTTTGTCTTAAGCTTTGTTCATAGAACTTTTTCATCTGGGTAACATAACAGTCGCCACAAAGCGGCCCCTCAATCTGCCACTCACTTTTCGGCTTGTGTTTATGTGTGGTCTCTTTTTTACAAATATTGCAAATAGTAGGCTTTTTAGAAAATAATCCCATGTTTTAAAATAAAACGAAATCCATTAAATAGTTATCATAAAGGAAAGAAGAAGGTGAGAACGTTCGTTCTCTATTTATTGGCCTAGTGCTTCTTCGAGAAGCTGGCCTGCGTTTAACATTCCCTTTTGCTTTGCAATCTGCTCAATCTTTGCATATTGTTCAGCTGTAAAACAAACTGGCATTGAACGGTCTTTCATGTATCATAGCAATGCTTCTGATTTTATATCCTTTTTGCTATCAAAAAGTGTTGATTAAATTAAGACGTTTTGACCCCGATCAATTAGGGTTTTCTTAGAACCTATCAAAATCATTGTTACAGTTGGCAGGTTAGGAAATATTTGTCAGTATAAAAATACTAGTTTGCACGTTACCGCATACTTGCCAATTTATTATTAGCTCACCCTATTTCCAATCCATGCAAGACGATGAATTTCCAAAATTGCCCAAATTCACTTGGGGAACAGTATGTGAAAAAAACTCAGGTCACACCAAGAACGAATGGGGAATTAACACAAATAACTTGTAGGATAAATCAGTAATTTTGACCCTATCAATTATGACGTGAGATGAGATTTAGAAGTTTTCTGTTGGTGTCAAATTGTCAGAGCATCTTAATGGGTGACTCAATACCCTTAAGGAGGCAATTCTTCCCACCAATTTTTCCTCAGAATCCACTAGGTTGGTTATAGCAAGTAACGTTGAAAACTCAGTTCCATCTTTTTTCTTACACCAAATCTCCCTCTGTGCATCAACCCCCGATGAGGACCACGCCTCAAATGTCTCTTTCAACTCCTTGATGCTACGTGATGCGGTGTGATCATATATCGAAGAACCAATGACTTCTTCTCTTGTATACCCAAGAGTTTCAGCATACCGATTATTACACTCTTGTATGATTCCATTTAGGTCAACTGAGCGAATTAGATCAGGTAATTGTTCAAAAATTTCCTTGTATTTTACAAATGACGTGTTTATAATCGAGTTCTGTAGGTCCGTGTTGGAAGGATTAACTATTATATCATTCATATGCGGAAGTACGAATCCAAATATAAAAACATCCCGAAACGGCAATAAAAAAATATGTGAATATTTGATATAATTTCAATATTTCTAAATTAATTTAGTAAAATTTTGATACACATCATACTTTCTCAATTTTCGTAGGATAATTCAAAATCATCATAGTATCCATTTCGTTGATTTGCTTTGTTCGTCAAGATTGATTTTCTGGGCTAGTCCTTGAACACATATTTACGCTGGCCACGAAGTTCTGGCGTACTTCCTACTCCTACCAACACAAACTCTTTTTTGCCCTCAAGAATGTTCTCAGTTAGGCCTAGTTTGCTTTCATGGATCTGTTCGTATTCTTCTAGCGAGACCTTTCTCCTGTCACCTATTTCTGTCTCCAAGTTCATGTTCTTGACAATTTCTTTGTATGTTGGCATTACAACGCCACTAAAGACCATGGCACTACTTCCACTCCCATATGATCCAAATCCGAATCTCTTACCCTCAAGGTCAGTGCCCTTTTGGAATTCAAACTCTAGGCAACTTCTAAAGCCCATGTAAAGTGAAGCAGTATAAAGATTTCCTACCATGCTTGATGCAACAAGGGAGCTTGCAAGTTTGGAATCATATGCTTCTTGGAATTCCTCAGTTTGTGTAAATCGTTTAGTAAACTCGTGATCTTTTTGCATAAATTCTTCATCTGCAAGTATGGATTCAATCGTTCCACGCGGATCTTTTGGTGCAGGTTCTGGAATTCCCATTTTTTGTATAATTCCCTTCCAGCGAGGCAAGCTACGCCACTCGTGTCTTAAAAGATAAGTTAATGCCTTTTTGCCCATGTTGCTGTATGGAAGATGCATGTTGATAAAATCAATATAGTCTAAAATCGACTCACCTTCCTTTAGTTTTATTATTCCAGTGGAAAGTGCCTTTTCCTTGTATGCCATCAATGCCTTTTTGACCTGAATCATGTAAAGCAAGTTAGAATACTGACCATTGACAATGGGTGTCTCTTTTCCAAACGGTCTATAGAAATCATATTCATTTTTAATTGAAGTTGAAGTAACTTTAGTGTCAAAAGTCATAATTCGCGGGTTGTCATTTAGCAACATTGCAATAGCACCAGCTCCCTGGGTATATTCCCCACTAGAGCCCATGTCATATTTTGCAATATCTGATACTACAACTATGGCAGCTTTTCCCTCTGCCTCACCTGCCCTTATCCAATTAGCATTATCATACAAAGCATACGACCCACTAACACATGCAAACTTGCACTCTATTCCTCCACAGTGTCCAAATGAATCATTGCCATAGACTTGTTCTAGCATTCCAATCACATAGGAGTTCATTGCCTTGGATTCATCAAGTGACGATTCTGTTGCAACATACAATCTTCCAACATCTTTTGGAGCAATCTTATTTCTCTCCATTATTCTAAGACAGGCATTTGCAGCCATACATGCAGGGTCTTGATTAGTATCTACAATAGCCATTCGGGATACACCTAGGCCTTTTTGGAGCTTGTCTGGGTCCATGCCACGAGCCTTTGCAAAGTCTCTGGCATCCACAAACAATCTAGGAACGTAGAGAGCTATGTCATCTATACCGGCAGCCAATAGATTCAGCTTTCTTATTGCAGATATAAGGATTATGAGAATTGTAATTGATCTCACAAATTGACATTTTTTGCCTATTTATAGAAAAAATGTTTAAAATCTCATCATTTTAGATCAGATTTGAATATATTATCAAAAACTTGGAATGGCTGTGCGCCTACCACTTTGGTTATTGTATTATCAGGCAATATGATAAAAAAATCAGGAGTTCCAGTCAAGCCCAGATCTTTTGCATCAGAAAGACTTCCCTGAACGGTAGAGATGTACTTGGACTGGGCCATGCACTGACTAAACGCATTTCCATCAAGCCCAATTTGCTTTGCAAACTTTAGTAGGTTATCAGACGATGCCCAGCCCGTATTTTCACCAGCCCAGTTATTATATAGTGCATCATGATATTCCCAGAATTTGCCCTGTTCCTGTGCACAGTGAGAGGCATGAGCCGCATTTACAGAGTCCTGACCAATTATAGTAAAATCCTTGAAGACCATACGAACTTTTCCTGTATTGATATAATTTTTCATAATATCAGGCTCTATTTCATGATAGAATTTGTTACAGTAAAAGCACTGATAGTCTCCAAACTCTATCATTGTAATTGGCGCATCTTTAGATCCTAGTATTGGTGAAGTGTTGCCTGTCAACAAGTTAAGAGGTGCTTTTTGTCCTGACGAATTAGTCGGTTCTTGTCCCTGGGTTTGTTCCCCCAAAGTTTGCGTATTGGGTTTTTCAGCACCCTGTCCAAACATGAAAAAAACAATAGATACAACTACAATAGCAGCGCCAGCACCAATCCCTATAGACGGCAGATGAATCTTCAACGATAAGATGATGATTTTAGATTATTTAGTTCTTGTTGAGGAGTAATCCAAATAAATGGGCATTCTTCTCAGAAAACTATGAAAAAGATTTTTGTAAATGGTTATGGTTCAATTGGAAGCAGAATAACTCAATTCATTGCAGATGATAAAGACATAGAGGTAATAGGAGTAGGCAAGTATTCCCCTGATGAAAAAGTTCCTGATGCAATATCTCGAGGCTTTCGCGTGTATGTTCCAAAAGCAAAGATGGATTTATTTAAAAATTATAAAATCTCTGGTGCAATAGAGGACGTAATTTCAGAGTGTGATCTAGTAATAGATGCAGCCCCAGGCGGTGTAGGATATTCAAACAGAAAAATGCTTTATGAACCAAAAAATGTCAGAGCAATTTTTCAAGGAGGTGAAAAAATAGGCGGAGCCGAATCTGTCGCAAATTTAATCTTTAACTCTCGCGTGAATTACGAAAAAACATTTAATGAAAAATACGTCATGCAGGGAAGCTGCAATGTAACTGGAATGGGAAGAATACTCCAACCTCTCAAAGAGAAATATGGAAAAAAGATCAAGCGGTTTGATGCCACACTCATAAGAAGATGGGCAGACCTTGAAGACACCAAGACCACAATAAAAGATTCAATAGAATGGACAAGAAAACCCCATCATGATGAAGACGTAAAGAGCTACATGGGTGTAGACACGCCGTTATTTATTCGAGTATTGAAGGTTCCAACAAGACAGATGCATGTTCATTTAATGGATGTTAGGTTTAACGGACCAGCACCAAGTACGCAAGAAATTCTTGATTTGTATAAAAATGAATATGGAATTGCAACACTGCACACAGCAAAGGGAACAAAGGATATTCGAGATTTTGCAGAGACTATAAAATTTAATTTCAAGGATACAAATATGATTCACATTCATGCAGATGTAATAGAGGCTCAGGATGATGTCATCAAACTGACGTATTCGGATGATCAAACCGGCATAGTGGTGCCTGAGAATCATCTCTTGATGCAGGCCATGTTGTTTAACAGAAAAAGAGAAGATGCGTTCAAGCATACAGAGGAGTTGTTCCACATGGCAGAAAAGAAGAAACTCCTTGAAGAACACTTTGCAAAGAAATAACTCCGTCGCAGTACGACATGACAGCAGAAAGAGATACAACCAATGTGAACTTATAAAAGAGACAGTTCAAAAATAGAATACATATCAATTTGTTTGAAATCCAATCAGACCGTTTATCTATTATTACTTACGTTTCAAAATATACATCGCGCCCAAGAGATACTCGAGGTAATCTATAATGGATTCTGAGATGATTTTTAAAATAGTATTGCTTGCATTGTTGGTAGCTTTATCAGCTATTTTTAGTGGAGCAGAAGTGGCTCTAATTGGAACAAGCAAGGCCAAAGTCAACCAACTGTTAAAAGAAAAAGTCAGAGGGGCAACGGCGCTTTCCAAACTAAAATCAAACCCTAACAGAATGCTTGCAACTATTAACCTTGGAACTACATTGGCAAATGTAGGATCCTCTGCTCTTGCCACAGAGATTGCCCTAGGTTTAGTTGGAAACGGAGGACTTGCAATATCTATTGGAATTATGACATTCATACTTTTAGTCTTTGGAGAAAATGCTCCAAAGTCTTATTGTAACGCAAACCCAGTAAAAGTATCTCTCTGGGTAAGTGGCATTACACTTACCTTCAGTTACATATTTTATCCATTTGTAATATTATTTGAAAAGATTACAAGCGTAATACTTAGGATGCTTGGAAGTTCACATCATCCCCCTCCAATCACTGAGCAAGAAATTTACAATATACTAGAACAGGGACTAGAGGACAAGGCGCTTAAAAAACACGAGCATGAGCTAGTTCATGGGGCGCTCAAGTTCGATGACATTGTCATTCGCGCAGTCATGACTCCAAGAACAAAGATGTTCATGCTCCCCGCAAAGACTCTGCTTTTTGATGCAATGCCATTGATAAGCAAGAGTGGATATTCAAGAATACCAATCTACAAAGATACTCCTGATCAGATTGTTGGCATACTCAATGTAAGAGACTTGTTAAAACATTTGGAAAGGGATGAAAAAATGCTTGCTTTGGAATCTCTGAGCAGAAAACCAATCTTTGTATCACAAGAACAGAGAATTAGCAAACTACTCCGAGAGATGCAAGGAAGACAAACCCACATGGCAATAGTTGTAGATGAGTTTGGCGGAGTTGAGGGATGTGTTACACTTGAAGACTTGTTAGAGGAGATAGTAGGAGAGATAATGGATGAGACAGATTTAGAAGAGCTCAATTTCAAAATGCTGGACAAAAATACAATGTTGGCAAGTGGAGATGTAGAGATAGATACAGTAAATGAGATTCTCAAGTCTGACATTCCGCAAGGTGAGGACTATTCTACTTTGAACGGATTGTTGCATGACAAATTAAAAGACATTCCGCGGCAAGGAGATAGAATAGTAATAGAATCAGTCAAGATGACAGTAGAAGAGGCGGTAAACAATCAAGCAAGTCGCATAAAGATAGAAAAAATATCAAATAGCTAAGTTCTAGGAGGGATTGCAAACTTGTTTTGCGGATTTTTGTGATAATCCACTGGTATGCTCGAATCTTTCTGCCTGCCAGTCAGTATTCCTACAACTGTTTCATCTTTCTTTATTACTCCCTCTTCAAGTAATTTCTTGACTCCTGCAGGAACAGCTCCTGATGCCATTTCACAATCAAATCCATTAAGACCTACAAGGGCCATCCCATCAAGCATCTCTTTGTCTGATACTTGGGTTACAACGCCATTTGTAAAATCAAGTGCCCGTAGTCCCTTGAGAATGTTGGCAGGTTTTGCAATTTGTATGGCAGTAGCTTTTGTCTTTGGCCTAATATTGTTTTTATCCATATATTCATAGTATCTCTCAATCAGTCCAGTGTCAGATTTGCCTTTATTCCATCGCAGTTCAGTATTTTCAAACTTGCCATTATACAAATTGTATAATGTGTTGGCACCTTCCGAATTTACAACTGCAATCCTTGGAATTTTTTTGATCCAGCCCCATTCATATAATTCCATCAACGCCTTTCCACAGCTTGATGTGTTTCCAAGTGCTCCTCCAGGATAAACTATCCAATCAGGGGCATTCCAATCCAAGAATTCCAATGCCCTAAAAACAATTGTTTTTTGTCCCTCGATTCTAAATGGATTTACAGAGTTTACAGTATAACCGCCAATTTTTCCTGCCTGTTGTAATGAGGTTGATAATGCATCGTCAAAATTTCCTTTTACCTCTACCACTTGAGCACCAAACTGAAATGCCTGACCAAGCTTTCCAGGGGCAACCTCTCCTGCAGGAATGTATACGTCACATTCCATCTTTTCGTTTGCAGCATACATTGCAGCTGAAGCTGAAGTGTTACCAGTTGAAGCACATATTATTTTCTTAATTTTAACAAGTTTAGCATGAGTTACAGCAGTTGTCATACCGTTGTCTTTGAATGAGCCACTTGGGTTGTATCCCTCTGGCTGAAGCCAGAGATTCATTACTCCAACATAGTCTGAGACCCTAGACATATGATACGGTTTTGAGAGTCGTCCCTCTGCACCGTCCAGCGATACCAAATATTTCGAACATTGATCAATGTCTTCAGTATCAATTTGACAAAAATTCAACAATTCACGGAAACGCCAGACACCACTTTCATTGAAGATATTGTTGGTGTGATTCCTGCGTTTATAGAATACATCTTTGAGTGTAGTAGGAGGAACCGCACTGTATTTTACATCAAGCAAGTGTCCTTTCTCACATTCGATTCGGATATCAGTTACAGGATACTGAAGACCACATGATGGATCTATGCACTTCAAATAGGCCTGGGACTGCATTATGCAAAATTTAGTTGGTACTTATTTAAATCTAAAGAATTTATGATTTGAATAAATAAAATTGCCCTTATGTAAAAAGTGGAAATAGAAATAATTATTTCTTGGGACCTGAGCGCATGTGAAAGTTGATGCAACATGTGCACTCGTTTGATATGCATTCCTTTTCAGACACATGGCCGCAAATACCGCATTCACAATGAGTTTTCATATTTCTTCTGAAGAGTTGTCAAATCTAACCAATATGAGGGTTCTTCTTGGACAAATAACAGATGTTATTTTTTTGATTTTTTAGGTTTTTCAGAAGACTTTTTCCCTGCTTTTGCCTTGTCTTCCAGGTGTTTTGCTTTTGCTTCCTCTGTTTCCTTGCTCTTCTCATCAACAGCCTTCATTACAGCCTGAATCAAGCCATCAAGATCACTATCAGAAACCTCGGGCTCCACAGCACTTGCTATCTGAGTGATGGTATTTGATATGGCAGAGCTTACTTCGTCAAAACTCTCAGGATCCTCATATGCTGCACTATATAACGCCTTTAGCCTTCGGACGTCAGAAAGCACCTGATCGGTCAGGATTAGACGGTATTTTTTACCATTTATGGTGATTTCCTGACTTATCATGCATGCACTCGCCATCATGCTTTCATAAAGTTTTCTGTAAAAAAGAACCGCTTCGTATACAATATACTATGTTTTCATATTTGTACAGATAAAAAATAGATATTCATCAAACGCTTGACCATCTCCCAATGGCTTTGATCTTGCTGGTAATGGTTTAAGGAATTTTCAATGAAATTTCTTAGATATGAAATTGAGGTAACTTGAACTATTCCTTGCCTTAATTAGCATCTTAATAAGATCGCCTGACAGATTGACTTGCGAATAATTCCCAAAGATACAGTTCACTCAGTTTAGAATTTTTGATGTTGTACCGTTTGATTTAGTCGGTCTGGTCTATGAATGCAGAGATGAGTGTGGATTTCTGTTGTCTTACCTGAATCCATATAAGGTAAATTCCGTTCATTGTACGATATAGTTACATTAGCATTTGAATTAAAACACCACCACCCAACAATGACCTAATCTATCCTATGAAAGAGCCGCACAATAATATCAGTGTGCCAGCATTTACAAATACGAGTTAAAGCGTCTTCTGATTGTATCAAGCAGCGATTGAAAATACTTGCAGCATTATTATCCGCTGGCTTGCCACTTGTCACATAACGACCTACCTTGTCAGTATTTCTCCAAATTACTTTTCATCCTGTGGTAATTCCAAGTGGATTAAAATAAAAATAATTTTTTGTACATACACATTTAAAATATACTGAAAAGACAGCGCCTTTTGAGATGTCAGTATCTTTTGCTGTTTGTTCAAATCTAAGAAGAGATAACCAAAGTTCCAAATATTACAAAAGATGACAAAATTCTGCTACAAGTCTCTAGCATTAGTTTTTTTAGATATGTTTGTGCCATATCAACACCAATCATTCTATCATTTGTAATTTACGATAAATCATAATTCATGTAATTATCCATTATCAAGAGTTTTTGCATCTGAATGACGGTGATTGTTTTTTGATGACATTTTGCCGGACATTACATGTTCAAGTAGGGGTGTCATCTACCAACTAATTCTAGTGTGAAAGGGCTGGTGCTTTAGAATCTATCTCTCTTATTGAGAAATTCTTGTAGTCAATCTCCTTTACAGAATCTGCTCTGACAAATATGTAGGGCATTGGATGATTTATGACCTCGTTCTTTGGGACTTGGGAACATGGCCAATTGTTTGCAGTGTATCCCGGAAAATAGTATGATGCACCCCATCCGCCATTATCGGTGTATTCGTTTACTTTGCTCCAACTGCCTCCATTTGCGCCATCTGTCAAGTCCATCCATGTTTCAAGTTTTACGGCTCCATTTCCTGCATCCTTTGCTATTAGCTTGTATCCTATCCAAGTATTCTTTGGCATGGTATGCATGCCTGTAGTTGAGTCTTTAGGAGTTGAGAAAGTAGAAAAAGCTGCATTTGTTACAGGTGATGTCCCAGAACCGTCACCAGAGACTGCATCTGCCCTATGGTACAAGATCTCTTTTTCAAAATCTGCCCTTCCGTCAAAAGTCAATCTTCCATTATAGGCAGTATTTGGATATCCTGTGCTGTCTGTACAAACATTAGGATACTTGACATCATCATGGCTTCCAGAACGGGCTCCAGCAGTAATTCCTTGTGAACTGACTTGGCTCAGTTCGCTTACACGCTTGGCATAAAGGGTAATCTCTACATTATTCCATTTTTTTTGCAGTGTCGGATCGTAGACATACATGCGTGGAGCACTGCCACTTAGCTTTGCCGTGCCATCACCGTTGACAATGATATATCCATCACCTCGTGCCTGAAATTGGGGGTCATATGGATCAAAAGCACCAGAGTAAATTTTGTGGGACTGAGTATGCCAATTGGCAAACCATTCTCTTCCTCCCGGTATGGTAGGATAAAGATGACTGATGCCATCGTTAGATGTTTGTACTAGGGTACCACCTTCTTCTAAATTTTTAGGATTGTGAGCCTGCTGGAACTGGTATAAACATACAATTATCAAAACGGCACAGACAATTGCCACGCCAATAATACAGTATTTTGTAATTTTATTCGGTTTTGGCTCTATGCGAATTACTTGACTGCGAGTCTTTCCAAGTAATTTCATTATTGACATTTGTAATGGGATAGTATTATCGTCTAGTGTTTTTGATCCAAACGAAATGGTATTTTTGTAATTTGATACAATATCACGTTAAGTCGCCTATGGTTTTTAACCTGCCACATTTGAGTTAACTTTTAGATTGACTGCAAATCCCACTCGTAAAAATGGGATTTTTTTATTCCTTTCTGTAGACACGATCTAGGAATAACCAAGATCAAGTGATGCCGCTATCAAAATTACTTGGTCAAAGTCAAATTAATGGACTTTGACGGTAAAAAACACCAGATTAAAAGAACAATTACCCAAAAGATGGTAAATAAACAAGTGAGCAGAAAAACTCCAGGCAACCCAGAGAGGTATTTTATCACAGGTCTGAGCATGATAACCTCTAGAGGTACTAAAGGACCAAACATCATGACTGCAGAATGGGTGATGCAGATTTCGTACAAACCTGTATTAATTGGAGTATTCATCCATGAAGGATCTCAAACACTCGAGAATATAGATAAAACAAGAGAGTTTGGGATAAACGTAGCTTCACAAGAACAGACAACCCAGATAAGTATCGCAGGAGGGTATTCTGGAACAGAACTGGACAAATTAAAAATAAAAAGTGTCTTCAAATTAATCAAACCAAAAAAAATCAAGACACCTCTAATTGCAGGCTGTACAATAAATGCAGAATGCAAACTAGTCAAGAAGGAAAAACTAGGAGATCATGTCATGATAGTAGGTAAAGTGGTGGATATTAGATACGATGATTCTAAAAGTCCATTATTATATCATAGGGGACGATATTTCTGCATAGGTTCAACCACGGAGCAGGACAGAATAGAAGTCAATGTGCATAAAGACATGTTAGAGTTTTTTAAAAATATTGCACATGAAAAATTTATTGTAAAATGTGTAGGAGCAATAGTAAAATCAAGAAGCAAAATCCTAGTAATGCAAACACCAAAAAATATAGACACAATTCCATTTGCCATTCCATCCCCCGGCATGAATCAGAGAGGCCATCTCATAGAATTTTTAAAACAAAAGAGATTGGATTTGCAAGTTGATGATGTTCCAATGATAAAGAGATTGATTTTAAAGAATGGTAAAGACATTCAAAGAGTAAACTTTGTACTATTCAAGGGAAAAATCCGAAAATCAACAAAAATTACAGTATGGAAGTCCCCTATTGAAGACAGCCTCATCTCTGCCCTAGTCTAGATCGTGATATAATCTAGCGCCACTGCATCGGCAAGCAATGAGGCATGCCTTGAGTTTACAATATACCCATTCTTGATATCTGTCGTTGGAACCCATCTGTTCGTAGAACTGTAATGCCTTTTTTCCTTCATCTCTTTTTCAACATCATGCAGATCGCATTCCCCTTCTTCTATCTGTTGAGTATCAATGTGTTTTATTGTGATGAGGATTCTTTTTACTTTAACTCTGACTCCGAATCTCCAAATATGATCAGAAGTATCATCCTCAACTTCAAGCAATTTTAATTTTATTTCCTTTGTAGCTAGCGCATCCCGGCTAACCAAACTGCGCTCATCTACAAAATCTTCAAAGCTCATCATTTTATTACTGCAATATCATATTAAAGAAGTATTCGATTTAGTTAGCACTTGTTTTTTAATAAAAGGCATCATGCCATCCTCAAGTTTCAGATGACTTCTTTTACCTTCAAACATGGCATATGTGTCTCCCTCATAGGTACAAATAAAATCTGTTACAGGATACTTTTCATCCCATATCTTGAAAAACTCGCGAAGCTGGCGGTGCTCATATTTCCCAGTTCCAATTCTTTTCTTGGATGAGAATTTAAAAGCCACAATCATTTTTCTTGTACGATATAACTCAAAAGTATGTATCCACTTCAAACAACGCTGTATCTGATCAAAAGGTACCCTCAAAGTGCTATTTGTGCCAGATTTTGCCTCTATTGTATAAATTGTATTTTCCTTTGTGCTTACGACTAGAATGTCTGGCAGTCCAACACTAGGTGACCCAAGTCTAAAGGCCTTCCAGCCTTCAATTTTATTGAATCTTTTAACAAGTGTGTCTTCCCAATTATATCCCCGTTGTCTTCTGGTTCGTGCAATACGTTGATTGGTTTTTTTACTATTCTTCTTGCGAAGTTTGGGTTCAATGTCATTCATTACAGAGTGTTCTAGAGTCACTATATCTCACTAGTAGAATTAGAGAATTTTGACGATATAGACTTCATGGTAATTATAGTAGTACCTTTGAGAGTATTTTTTGTAACGTATAATCATTCCAGCATCGCCATGAACTAACTCTCCAAAAAGTTCAACACATTAACTAAGAGCTAATTGGTTTAGATGGAAACTGGTAACTGAAAAAATTCCACTCACGTGTAGCACTATCGAAGTTAACCTAATAATCTATATGTTGATTTTTTCTTAATGAGTGATCTTTTAGCCATTTAAAATCTTGAATAATAATCATTTACTAATTCGATAACATGATATTATGAATACAGATGAAACTGTAATACGTAACTTATTTGATACATTAAATCAAAAACAAATAATTGGATTTAAAACCTAGATCGGCACTCTCTAATGAATTCTAAAACATAGTCTCAAGTGTGGAAAATGCTGATCAATGAATCTTGTGACCAGTCAAACGGTTGTGCTCCTTTGCCTGTCTGCTGCCTGCTAGGACTGCCTCACACTCTTTGCATATTATCTCACCTGTTAGAAAGTATTTTGGATTTCCAAGGTCAAATGGAAAGTACTCATACGCCGTATCAATCTCTGACAAGAGATGATTTCTCAAGTTTTGTACAGTCTCCAAAAATTTCTCCCAGCGTCTTGCATTTACCATGTCGTTATTTTTTGATATGATTATCTTGCCTTCAAAAATGTCAAAACTAGGCATGTTCTTTTCAATCCAGTACGGAGTAGTATAGTATACTATGTCATCAAGTCCAGGATTATACCTTGTTGCACCAACAATGAAGACCTGGCAAGACGGCTTTTCCATTGTTCCAGTGGGAAACATATTTTCTATCGAAGAGAGCAGTTCGTACTCCCAGTATGGCAACCAGAATGTTCCCCTCTCATCAAATCTCTTTATGACATAAATGTATACGCCGTGTTTTCCACAACCCCCGTTGCGCTCTTTATCTGATGATTTGTCAATCCCGTGCAGCCTCTGTGTATTATCAATTGTCTGGAGTAGTTCTTTGTAGTAGGAAACAACGTCAAGCTCTTTTCTCAAGATTGTATTTACAAAACCATTATTGATAAAGTTCAGGATTTTAAATGATTGCACTAGAGGAATTACCGTCCGCAATTTAAGATTAAAAAATGAAATATAATTA
>Ga0209698_10001571_pt1 | contig 26270 bp, 66 predicted proteins | sample LitLauG_LLR_2012_FD_187203 | JGI IMG/M metagenome (GOLD analysis project Ga0209698, IMG submission 187203) | Freshwater sediment microbial communities from Pennsylvania, USA - Little Laurel Run_MetaG_LLR_2012 (SPAdes) (version 2) | ecosystem: Environmental > Aquatic > Freshwater > Creek >... | reverse complement strand
GCTACATACTCGATCAAGCAAGTAAGGAAGTTCATCGACAATGAAGAAGAAAGTCCGCGAGGACGGGTATGTTCATAAGAAGAATCACTTCTGGGCGCTAGTAGATATGGCGTTTCTACTTGAGAAACTAGGTATGGATGTATCTTCCATAACCCATGGCAGAGTTCTACAATTCGCTAAGAGACGTATCTCCACTGACGTTGGCTACGCCAAGCGCGGCGAAGACTGGTCCGACTGACACTGCTACGCCCAGGCGCTTGATCTGATACTAATCAATATCATAACAAGGGGAGGAATAAGTGGATACTGTTTGGATTAAGTTGAATGGCGAGAGTGGAGTAACCTGTGAGATGTTCGGACCAGGTGGAATTGTTAGGATGATTCCAGCGAATGAAGGCAGAACATCATTATTTAATGCAAGTGTCTACGTAACTACAGTGGACGAGTCGATAGATGAGATTCATAGTCTAATTGGCTCAGCACGTAACGGAGTTAAGGTTGGAGAATCAAAAGGAACTTGAACAGACAATACATGTTCAAGCAGGTGAGAAAAGACTCCTCGTATCTAAAGGGGAACAGCGCAAGGTTGTTCCTTATGACTTCTCATTTCCCTTCGAACAGACCATACACTATATGGTCTTCTCTGAAGATACGGTCTATACTGTATATCTCAATGGCAGGTTAAGAACAACGAAAGTAAAACTATATCCTGGCGATATTCTAATGGTATTAGAACATGGCAACTATGACTATACTCCAGTAAGACCAGGAACACTTAGATCTGCATGGTTTAAAGCATATGCTGATTGGATAGCTGAAAAGGAGATATTTAATGTCTAAGAAACCTAAACCTAAGTATGTAGCGCCCGATAGACCAATGAGACCACACGATCACATATCTAAGCGTGGTGTTCCTTATTGGTGGGCGAATGAGTGGGTTCGTGACTTAAATGGCACTATCACCCGAATCAAGCCCATTAAGGAGAAGAATGGCGAAGTCAATCTCTATATGCTCTCAAAAGCAGGTAAGCTATCCTATATCCAGGGTAGCATTCAAGCGGAATTTAAGCAATGGCATGAGGATAGAGCAATCGACTATCTCTTGTTGGGAGTTGACCCAGATGAGCTCATCGAGACCCAACATGACAAATCATAACTTCGAGCACTATACATTCATGCACCTTATGGTTCTCCTGCTGAGACTAGGTATGTGTACCGAAGAGCAAGTAGAATGTCCAGCAGGTTGCATTAACGGGTATCAGGTTGTTATGGGTCACAATGACTCGGATACAGTTATATGTACAGTATGCAACGGTAGGCAAGTTTACTAATGGCTAGGAAGAAGTATCGTGTTAACTGTGGTCCTGTGCTTATAGAGCGAGTTAAGAAACTCACGACTGAGTTGTTTCATGAATGCTTAGATTCAGCTAGACTTGAGATTCCTTTTCCAGATGAAGCTAATATCAGTGATCTAGCATTTGAAGACTACATGCAGGCTATTAAACGTAAATCCTCTGAGATCTATCAGCAGAGGATAAAGGCATTGCCCACTAAAGATCTAGAGGACATACTCTGGGTACATGAGTCTGGTGGGGTGAAGCGTTCACCAGAAACGCTAGAAGGGATAACCAGCGAACTTACCAAACGTCAATTATTTGAATAAGTATAATAATACTACAGCAATGATGCTGTTTTTATAAGGAGCATTTGTGTCTCAAACCTCACAAAAGGAAGCTGTGTTCGATGCAGTTTCAGCAGTTCTCCAGCAGAATGGAATAGCATTCGAGCCTGGAACGAACGTATCAAGTTTAATGACTCGCGAACTGCGAGCGCAAGTTAACCAGCGCCTATTCAGCGCATTTCAAAGCGGTACGGTTAAGTTAGACAGAGAGTACAATGAAACCGACCTGAAGGCTTATGTGTCTGGCTTACAGAGCAACTGGCTTCGTAAGGACAAACGTTTCAACGGTGGAACGGTTGGTAAGGCGTCGAAGAAACCTGTCGACCCTCAGCTCAAAGCATTATATGGCTTGATTCAGATTGCGCCTGAAGCTGATCGTCCAGAGATCCAGTCGCATATCGACGCACGAATTGCAGAGTTAACGTCCTAATACAATAACCTTGTCTGCGACTCCCCTTGGTAGTGGGCTCATGACCAGTAGGTGAAGCTGGTCCCTAATTTTATGACTATAATGAGTGAAGCAAAATATGACGCGTTCAAGCGACTGATAATCCTATTAGAGGATTTAGGCTTCCCATACGATTGCACAAACTTACATATCACTACCGTCCGTGGTGAACCAGCAGGTTTTGGCACATTCACAACATGCTATAGAGTGAGACTGAACAAACCATAATCCGATACTACAGGTACACAGGAGAATGGGATGAAAAAGTTTAGAACTCAAATAAATAGAAGTCCACGCAGGAGAGGAAGAAATCCTCTTATCACTAAAACTACTGCATTAACAAAGCTAGCGGTCGGTAGCTTAATGTCCATTCCATTCATAGTCGATGTATTCGTCATGCGCCATGGCTATCATAGCGAAGTGCTAATTCCTACTCTCTTGGTATTAGGTTTTGTTATCGGTGGTATGTTCGCGTTCGTTGGTCTAATTCAACTTACAGTTGCTTCGGGCGGCAAAGGATCTAATGCAAGCGTTGATCTAGCTCGCATACGCATTGCAGCTGAGAAAACAGCAGGGAGAAATATATGAGCAGAAGAGATCGTTCCTTAGTTCGTTTCGTAAGATTCATGGTACTAATTGTGGTTATCATAATCTTTCTGCTTAAGAGTCACGCTCACGCAGCTGATGTTGAGCCATGGTCGATTGAGACCATGCCTAACGGCATGGAACGTATAGAGATCAATGTCAAAGGTTGCATCACTAAGTTCTTTACATCTAGGAAAAATATGGATAACAACGACGCTTTCGATCAGATGTTGGATTTGGCAGAGAAAAGACAAGAGCAAGGATGTAAGTAATGGGCAAGACAGCGAAGGACAAGAAGAAAGCCAAGGCTAAGATGATGAAGCCCAGCATCAGGCTAGTTCTTCCGCCTAATAAGCGCCATAAGTCTAAGAAGGACTACAACAGGAAGCGAATGAAGAAAGTTGACTATGATAAAGATTGAGAGTCCTGAGCAGTATGAGACTATAGATTCGCTAATAGATCTCTTAGACCAGATTGTTCCTTTTAGAAAGATAGTCCAAGATGCGTCTTGGGATGCTTACAGTAAGTGGGACGATATATGGGGTAGATGCTCAGACTGTGATAATCTCCATGGCGACTGCGAATGTGAGCCAGACGAAGAAGATGACGATGAGTACGATGAAGATGAGGAGGAGGACGAAGATGTTGATCAAGTCGAAGAAACAGTACGATTCCCTGAAGAAAGTGCTGATGCTACTGTGGGACCTATCAAACCAAGTTGAAGTAGCAGCAGAGCTTAACGATCTATACGATCCTGACTACGAGGAATGTGAGGATTGTGGAGAGGTTGAGTCTGATTGCTCATGCAAGGATGAAGAGCGTCGCTACGGAGGTCGTGAATATGATGACGGGGATTCGTTTGAAGACTGATAAGCAGACTTCTAGGATGGAACTCATATACTTACTTTGGGTCTTCAATGTAGTTAACGATGATGTGCACGATGAAATTTGTACTGAACTTTCAATGAGACGCATTAAAGGAGATGACAAGTGATTAACCTGATTAGAAACTATCCATTCCATAAACATGAAAGTTGGGCAGTCACTCATACCTTTAAGGGTGATATCATTCGCGAGGACTTTGCAACCATTGAGCTTGCTGCAGAGTGTCTGCTTAAGCTTAACGTAAAAGACGATGATATCGACAATGCACTCATCGATATGTATATGTTCAACCACATACGAGCGATCTTTAAGGACGCTAAGTATTCATTCTCACAGGATCACTAATGGACTATCATATGAATGTCGACAACAAGCTGCTCGTTGCTCTCAAGATGTCCGGAGTCAATCCGAGTGAAGCTGTTGTATTCTTTGGAACTCAAGTTCGCTGCATGATGGGGTTGAAGCCTAACTACGGACCGCAACGAGCAATACCTGGAGTACGCGGGTTTAAGTTTCCGACATGGATACTCAAAGGCTATTATCCTAATACAACAACTATGTTTCGTATAGTTCTCGTCCATGACGTAGAGAAAACTCTTTCTGAGACTACATACTTTGCGAAGGTGATACTACCTCCAATAGTTCTCAACAAGAAGACGAGTAAGTCTATGAGGTATAGCAGCGATGAAATTGATAGGTACGTTACAGGAGTTGCCGAGTCCGATATTTTTGGGTTGGAGAAGCCGCCAATTGTTGATGTTAATAAACTCAATATACCTAAGTGTATATCACCCAGAGGCATGCCGGTGTTCAAGCTTCAGAAGGAGAACAAATAGTGGAAGACTCATTCAAAATAATGGATGTCCACTACATCGACATCTACTATATAAACGACGAAACAAGAGAAGTAACAGTTCAGTTGAACTCAAGTGAAGGAACGTTCTACGAGAAGCTGAAACCACAAGAAGGTCGTTTGTTCTCTATAAGAGCACCCAAAGATTCTGTTCCTTGGATTAAGAAGTGGGATTACCCCGTTGTTTTACTGTCCTATTGTAAGCGGGCAAACCTACCCCCGAATAGGCAGGATCCTTCATGAGAGGATCGAGCTCTGCTTTCAGCTTGTTAGCTTCGCTCAGGTCTGTTGCAAGTGCGCAGTATCCGCATGTAGGACATTTCTTCCACCAGAGCAACTCTCGATGCTGCTCCATCACTGTAATCTTGCACACTCTACATCGCATCATAATCCTATTGTATCCTGGAGCTGAGTTATGACTTCAAAAGAGAACTCAACAGCAGTTATCAGTGAGCACTTGCTTCTGTTACTTCATGCTACTAGATTATACATAATGAACCGTACTCCGAACTCTGAGGATAAGACTTGCTACGGCATAGGCAATGGAACGTGCAGAGAGATCATGTCTATGCCCTTATATAAGAACATCGACTTCAATATCCTTATTGACAGGTTGATGGAGTCTCGTCTTCAAGGTCTTAAGATAAGACAAAGTTGGTGGCAAGCATCAACACCAAGATCTCACTATGAATTAGCTCACGATCACGCTATAGAGATAGTGAGATCATTAGCAAAACGCTTTGTCACTGGGGTTAGTTCTGAATCTAAAACAGTCCATAGAGAAGTCGATACACATAGTAAACCTAAAGTTTACTAGAAGCATGATAGCTTAGGAGAATGACTAGTGAAGTTCAATTTTAAGCAGATCAAAGATGCAATTGCGCACATGGGCTATGATATTTCTGATGCTGGTGATAATACTGTTGTTGACGTTGAAATAATCAACGAAGACCCTGGTAACGGCGAACTAGTGGAGTGTCTCCGCATAAACGTTACTTATACTAAGCCAGTTAGTTCTTACGGTAAACCTGACAAGGTTGCTCAGCACACGAAGTCCCTAGAGATTTACTCGGATTCTGTGAAGAAGAGACCTCGTTATGCCGAAGCTAAGACTAGTGAGGTTTAAGAGATAGTGCCTACGCTTACGACAGGTGCTCCGAGGTTACCAATACCAGTTGAGTTAACAACTGCGGTAGAAGTAATCTGAGCAATCACTGCTGTTGCGATAGCAAGAGCAAGAGCTGCGTGGGATGGAGTGTTATCAGGGAATGCGGTATCGAGTTGAGCTTGGATGGCTGATGCCATTGCGGTTGGATTTAGTGCCATATGGATCTCCTTTGAAAGGGATATTATACTTATGAGAGCAGATACTATTCACCAGTGCTTAAATCCTTGGGCAGATCCAGGTAGAACCTCAGAGGTTGAATGTAATTTATGGCGATTGTTAAGAAAGTTGAGACTTCATCTATGAAATTAGAGGTGTATAGTGACGGAAGCGGAAATACCATGGAAGGAACTGGAGGATATGGGTACGTCCTTGTACGAGAAGGCGTGGAAGTGGAATCAGGCTCTGGCTTCTTACCACGCGCTACTAATAATGTTGCGGAGATTACCGCTGCCATTAAAGGTCTCGAACATGCTCTTAGACTACCAGATTTCGGAGAGTACACTGAAGTCGTGCTGGTATCAGACTCACAGCTCGTTCTCAGGTACGCTACCGGAGAATATAAATGCAAAGCAATGCATCTGGTCCCGCTCTATATTAGACTCCGCTCCTTGTATGGTCAATCCAAAGCCTCCACGCGTTGGGTCAAAGGTCACTCGGGCGAAGAGTTCAACGAGAAGTGCGACGAACTCGCGAAAACAGCGAGGAAAGGCGAAGTAGTTGAGAAAGTTGAAAAGTAAAACTTTTGAAATTGTTCAGACCATGGATGCTTTTAAGAATCTAGCACAGATTCTAGTATTGCTAGATGTAATCACTAAGAAGTCTCTTCCGAGTTGGGATAGTGAAGCTTATTTTGCAGAGAGGATGAATAGAGTTTATGTTTTGCATGACTTGCCAAAAAGAAGGTCCACTCTTAAGGATTAGGATGGGAAACCATACGTTCTGTAGTGCAGCATGCGTAGTTAAGTATGCTGGCACAAACAAGAATGTTCCTTGGCTTAACAGTGAAGCGTACCAGATGTACTATGAGATGGACTTTGATGAAAAGATTAAGGGGACTTTAAGTGGACAGGATGAGAAGAACAGACCAGAAGATACCGGACATAAAGAGATATCGCTGCCTATTCACACTCCTGTGGAAGCTGCACCCGGATCCGAAGTTCGACCCGATAAAACCGTGGGAGAGGTTGGGAAGCCAGTGGTATCTGGGGCTGAAGGACGCGAAGGATCTAGTGGAGAGCAAGTTTGTCTATGTCGATCAGGCATCCTCACGAAACTTAGAAGTAAGTATGCCGTGGCAAAGGAGCAAAAACCCAGACAGAATTGCTCTAATCCGAAGTGCGTGTGCGCTATTCAGAACAATGGAAAGACTACATCTCCCAACCCCAGGTTGGGGACTTAGGGATTGTAAGGATTATGTCATTAGACTCTTCCCGCTCACTGATAAAGAATACTGAGTACGATAATGATGCTGAATTCAGTTTTATGATGCTGATGCTTATACTGTGGCATGCTCAAATTGGAAGGCAAGATATCAGATTTCAACATGCAATACACTTTACAAGAAAGTATTTTAAGCGATGAGAACTTCATACCGCGAGAACGCCATAGAGCGAACTATCTATGCATTAGTAGTTCTGTTACATAGAACGCATGTTAGCAGAATGCAATACAGTCACGCGAGAGTGATAGACTTTATAAGGAAGCATGACCGATGAAACCAGGTGATATAGGCAACGAGTGGTTTAATTTTGGTCGAAGAACCAAAGAGGATCAAGCGACCGACATGACACTAGGTGCAGTATGCTGTAATATGTTGGATTTCTTATGGGTCTTAGCCATACAGGAGTCATCGCCGGATCTTATTGACCAAGATCACATCAATATGTTTGTTGGTAGGTTTATAGCCCACAAACCCCATTTAGACACTCACGTTCAGTCTCTTCGAATACTGCGCCTTCAGCGACGCAAGCATCAGCCAACGGAACTCGAGTTAGAGGTTGACCACCACGACATCCATCAGGGTATACAGTAAAACCTCGTAGACGCTTTGCATACTTGAGCAGGATCTTAGCGTTCTCTTCCACTGTACTCTCGTTGTTCTCTTCGCTTCCCCATGCTGCTATGTTGCACGTTGAGCTGATTGCCATGTCCACGTAGTTTTGAACGTCTGCTTGGAATTTAACTCGCTGCTTGAACGTAAGGTCATAGCTGTCCTTGATAGCTTCTACTTCAACGCCTGATTCTAGAAGCCGCTTTACTGACCCGTCAACTACAAACTGGTGAACCCACTTGTCACCTTTTAAGTAGCGACGCTTGTATGCCTTGCAGAAAAGAGGTTCAATGCCGGTTGTAGTTTCAGCTAAGATGCCTATAGTTCCAGTAGGAGCGATAGCTCTGATACCCTTGGGTACAGCAACTCCAAGTTGCTTAGCACCCATGAATGCTGCTGAATCACTCTCAGTCTCGTATATGGCAAGCCACTTATGAAGCTCTGGTACAACGTTATATCCTTCACCGCGCATCATAAGCCACTCATGAATGCCGCCTAGTCCTAGGCCGATACGATTGTTCTTGTTGCCGATTGCCTTGATCTTGTCTGTGGGAGTATCGCTGTAGATTCCTCCGCAGAGAAGGAAGAATGTGGAGAGCTTAGTTACTTCAGCAAGCTCATGCTTGTTCTTGATGTTGTTCATCCATATAGTACCGAGGTTACACTTATCGTTGTCGTCCTCGCTTGTAACTTCAGTACACGCGTTGCGTAAGCTCTCGTTGTCCTTGCCGAAGTTGAATGACATACCTGGCTCAGCTGTACTGAACGCTTGCCTACAGTTCTCCATGTACACTTTGTTTGCGAGCTCATGCTTAGCATGCTTAGGATCTTCAATAGCTATAAAGAACTCTGTGTCATAGATGACAGAGATGTTGGTTAGCTCCATCGGGAGTTCAAACGTGAGGTCCTTGAGCTTCATAGCTTTAAGGTCATCACTATAATCCTTGATGTGAATAAACTCCATAATATCTGGGTGAGACCAGTTCAGTCCAGCCCATATGGCAGAACGTCGTTGTCCACCTTGCATTATATGTCTACCAGCCTCGTTCACCATCTTCATGAGACTGATAGGTCCAGTACTGAATCCACCAGTTTTACGGATGAGTGCGCCTTTTTCTCGTAGTCTGGAGTAGTCGACTCCAATGCCGCCACCAGTCATAAGCGATGCAGTTATCTTCTGCATCAACTCAGCCCAACCTTCGCGAGAGTCTTCAGCTCTGAACAGGAAACAATTGTTGACTTGGTGGAACTCTCTGCCAGCTGAATGCAAGTAGCGTCCGCCAGGGATAAACTTGCGCTCGAGCATCATCTTATAGATCTTCTCTTTAGTCTGGGAGTCAAGCAGCTGAGAGCAAACGTTCTCGACAACTCGTCGACATGTGTCAGACCAGGTTTCTATTCCGTCCTTGCTGTACTTCTGTAGGTAGATGTCTTGTGAGAATTTAGATGAGAACACGTCGAACTTTGACAAGTTGCTTCCCCTTATTTGCTGTGAATATATTGTACGAAAAGATTGCTGTTGAAAGGCATAAATGGTAGAATAATTTTAACACAAGGGGCAAGCTAATTACATGACAACAGAAGAAAATCTGCAACGTATTTGCGACAGTGGTAGTCCAGTAGAATTGGTAACGTGCACTGAAGGTGCTGAGGAAGTAATAACTTATTGCGCGCGAGTTTCTGCTCCTAAAAACCAATTAAATTTCGACACTTCTCAGAAGCTAATCAAATATCTGATAGCCAACAAGCATTGGTCTCCGTTTGAGATGGCGAGTATGACTCTACAGTTTAAGACGTCGAGAGGAATCTCTCCTCAGATCTTAAGACATCGCTCGTTTACTTTTCAAGAGTTTAGTCAGAGGTACGCCGCAGTAGATTCCTCAGGTCTAGTGATCTATGCAGCACGTAGGCAAGACGATAAGAATCGCCAGAATTCAATAGATGACCTATCAGAAGAAGTAAAGAAAGAGTGGGAGGCGAGGCAACTGGAGAACTGGCAACATGCATTCGCTCACTATACGTGGGCATTAGATAACGATATTGCGAAGGAATGCGCTCGCTTTGTATTGCCGCTCGGTACATCTACTACATTATATATGAGCGGTACACTTAGATCTTGGATTCACTACATCGAGTTACGTACCGCTAATGGAACTCAAAAAGAACATGCTGACCTTGCAATGGAGTGTAAAAAGATCTTTGTACAATTATTTCCTGATACTTCAAAAGCCCTTAATTGGTAGGAGATGATATGTTGTTCGGTAGAGTTTGGACGTCGCTAGTGTTGAGACTTTTAGCTGCAGCACTATTATTTTATACAGGAGTAATCATCGGCGCTCGTCAGCCGAACGAAAAATCTAATCTAGCTGGACAGCTTAGTGCTTGCTCAGAGATTGTCAAAGTCTTTCAAAATGAAGAGCTTATGAACCCGATGGTTAGATGCGTTGAGTTCAACGGAGAAGCATCGCTCGGTTATCCAGGTCATCCGGAAGCTCCGCACTTCCATCTTAACGGTGCAAGTTTCTAATTACTTAACGTCCCACTGACCGTTCTTGAATAGGGAGAAGTACTCTCCGCCTTCAGACTTTTTAGTAGACATCGCACGCATCTGTGTATCTGCTTGCTTAGGTGATGGACTAGGTGCGCCAACAACTGCTCTACCGTCGCCCATATCGTCGACTTTTTCAGCAACAGCACGCATCTTCTTATCTTCTTCTTCAGGGGAGGGACAGTTATCGCCCTTCATTGCTCCGCCTGCCATATTAGGCGATCCGGAGTAGGAAGCATTGACGTTCTTGTTAAGTTCCTCTTTTGCTTCTTTGAGTTCTTTGATCAACTTTTCTAGGTTATCCATGTAGCTTACCTCTTGACTTAATTATACTATAACGGGTCAGTTAGTAAAATCCTGTAAAGGTGGTGCAGATGGCAGCAATCATTAAAAAAGATAAAGATGAAGTCCCAGAGGTTTGGGTCATTAAGTTCGACCAGGAGCACGCTCAGAAGTTTAGGGAGCACTTGCTACTCCTTTCCAAAGAAGATGAAGCAAAGCCTATAGTTATCTATATTGACTCCTACGGTGGCTATGTAGACTCTCTGGCTAAGATGCTGGAGACCATGGATGAAGTGCCAAATCCGAAGATAACAGTATGCATGGGCGTTGCGATGTCTTGCGGAGCTATACTATTAAGTCATGGAGACATTAGGTTCTGTGGCCAACATAGTAGAGTGATGCTGCACGAAGTATCGTCTGGTGCTTGGGGTAAGACTCAAGATCTGAAGGTCGACGCTAAGGAAACTGAACGACTGAACCAGTGGGCTATGGGCTTGTTAGCTAAGAACTGTGGAATCAAAGGCGGATACGAAGGATTGCGTAAGGTCTTTAAAGAGCGCGACAACACAGATCTTTACATGGATGCTAAGGAAGCATTAGACTTCGGCATAGTGGATGCTGTTGGACTTCCGAAACTAAACACAGTAGCAGGATACGAGATCTCTGCTGTTGCGCCTAAGGCAGGACGTTCACCTATAATCCCAAAATCTGAATCTAAACGTAAGGGTAAAGGAAAGGTGAAATAAATGTCAACTGAGCAAGAAAAAGAAGTAGCTGACCCTAAGCGACAAGTCGTTATCACTCCTGAGGATTGCGAAGCTGCGTTCGAGTTCTGGGATCACTTTCAGATTCCTAAGATTCCCGAGCTTAATGAATCCCTAGCGGCATTCAAAGCTGAACCCACTTTCGAGAATCAAAAGAAGATTCTTATGGCTGTCACAAAGGCCATCGGGTTCACCGATCACGAGGCGTTCAGAGACGAGATCTTCACTAAGATCGTTCCAGAGTGCAAGGCAGAGTATGCCAACTTAGCGTTCGATGAAGAGATCAAGAAGGTCTTGACTCCGGACGAAGAAGTGACTCCAGCTGTAGAGCTTCCAAAGACCGAATAGTTCTTATCTGTCTTGTCACCTGAGTTGGTGTATAATGACTTATAAGGAGCTATTCTGTCTAAAAAGCTAAAGCATAGGATCCATGAGGTCTGCGGTTTTCCCCACTTAAGTTGGGAGCATAAGCTGAAACGAGCCGAAGAGATTCTTAATAACTACAAGTTGAAGCAAGCAATCTGTAACTACATTCTGGGAACATCCTTCAAGGATGTTGATAAAGCGATGCGCTCCATATTAGCGGAGCGCAATCCACCAGACGATCAGGACGATATGGAAGAAGTTGAATATAAGCCTTTCACTGAGGCCGACATCGGCGTCAATGATTTGCCTGTAGCTAAGGTGTCTAAATACAAGACTCTTACGCTAGAGGAGACACAGGCTTTGCTTGCAAAGAGTTATGCTCCTGTTGTAGAACCTCCCTATAAGGAAGTTACTCGCTACCATGAGACCTACTCGCGTGAGCAGGTTGAGCAGTGGGTAAAAGAATACTTTATAGATAAGGAGAAAATAGATGGGTTTCAACGAAGACGACAGAATAAGGGCGAAGAACCGAGTAATTAACTGCGCGTACGAGATTTACGACAATCTTTATGCTCTTGGATATTCAGCAGCTGATATCAAAGCTCATGCCCAACTGAAGATGAGCACTGATGTCGACCCACGCCGAAACGAGATTTACCTAGCGGTAATCAATATCGCTGATGTTCCTGGGAGGACACATGGTAGCTCGGAAAGCACAAAAGATTCTAAAGGACAAGAAACAGTATAACGCCAGAGCGTTGGTGAAGATAATCTGTGACCAAGCGGTTCCTGCAGCTAAGCTGGGAATTGTTGGAATATCAGTTCCACTTCACCTGATGCTGGACTCTAGAGAAGAGATTGTTTCTCTTCTCACAGCAGAGGGCTTTACTGTCACTGAGGCTCACTGGTGCAGCAAGACGATACTTGTTGTATGGAGACCAAATGAGAACAGCTAAGGCAGTAATACTCCTCAGTTTCATGTTATCCATGGTTGCATCTGCAACGACCTATGTCCACTGCGACATAGGTATAACGATAATGTATCAGGGCAAACCCAACCACCTCAATATCAACGACATCAAGGGTATTCTCTTAGATGATGACCACGATAGGTGGTTGGTCAACTTTAAGTACACTCTTCCAAGAGAGTATACATACTTAGAGGGACCGGAGTTGAGAGTGAACGGCAACAGCTGCAGGTATGATAAGTACCCATTCACCTACGACGGGAAGTAACCTATGAAAGTAGGTGACAAGGTTATAGTTCCTTGCATTCCTCGTCCACATAGGTGGCACAGTGAGCATGGAATCATCATAGAAGTACTCTATGTCGTAAGGGTCGATATGCCCCAGGATAGCGATGACGACTGCATCAGGACAGTTTCTGAACTTATCCTACCCAGGAAAGCTGATACAATAGAGATGTACTCTAGCGTATCGGAAGGACTATGCCTAAGTGGCTTAAGAAAGTTATCTCAGCTATTACACTCATGGTGCAACTCACTGTTAGCATTGCTGCCTACGCGAAAACAGAAACAATAGAACTAGACGGACGTAACACGGTAGTTATGGACGAGAACATGGATGACCTATCTACGCATAAGTTCATGCAAGCCATCCTTGGAGCTCGCATAAGCATACCTCCGGAGCAGATGCTATACGTAGTTATCTCCTCTAATGGTGGGAACTACAAGAGTGCTTTAACTTTAGAGGGTGTACTCGAGAATACCTCAAGTAACTCTAATATTACTATAATTTGTAAGTACTGCGCTTCTAGCGCTGGCTATGTATTTGCTACGTTTAAAGGAACTAAGCTGGTTATCAAGAGCTCGCGCGTGCTCATGCATGAGATGGTTCTACTGCGTGTTTCTGCTGTTCAGTCTATGAACAAACCTATCCTTGAGGATCTTCAGGTGAACTCAGATGCTTTTAATAAGGCTATGTATTCGCATCTTCGTATCTCTAAGGAAGAATATGAAAAGCAAATTATTGGCAAAGAATGGAACTTATACGGCGAAGACATAGTTAAGCATCATCTTGCTGATAAGCTCGTTAACATCCACTGCAACCATTACCTCGAGGGAGTTATCCCTCACACCTGCGCGAACGACGACAACGCCGATTAAGAGACAATACCGATCGTATAATTACGCAGAGGTGCTGCGTGAAAATTACCAAACCGATGCGGGCTTGTAAGATAGATGACTACAATAAACTGAAGTTTCCTTTGGCTGTTACGCCAAAGCTCGATGGCATTCGCTCAGCGTTCACAGACAACTTGGTTAAATCCAAGACGCTGAAGCTGATTCCTAATATGCACGTTAGGAATACGCTGGAACCTCTACTGAAAGGTCTTGACTTAGACGGTGAGCTGAGGACGTTCAACGCAGACGGAAGTGCTCGGACATTCAACGAGGTCCAGAGCGATATCATGAGCAGAGACGGAGAGCCAAACTTCCAGTATTGGGTGTTTGACTATATGATTGACCTCAAGATGCCTTACATCAAGCGATGCGAGGAGCTGGGTAGGCTAGCACTACCTCCGCAATGTCGGAAGGTACTGCCGGTGATAGTGCACAATCTGGCAGAGCTTGAAGCTCTGCGAGAGGTCTGGCTGAAGCAAGGTCTCGAAGGAGCGATGCTGCGGACGTTAAACAGTCCGTACAAGTGCGGCAAGTCTACGTTCAAGGAGCAATACCTCCTGAAAGATAAGCCGGTTGAAGACTCTGAGTGTGTGGTCATCGGCTTCGAGGAGCAGCTTGAGAACACCAACGAGAAGGTCGAAGGCGAAGACGGACACTCGAAGCGATCGTCCCACAAGGACGGTATGGTTCCAGCAGGTACACTAGGTAAGTTCCTGGTCCAAGAGATCGGAGATACTCCGTGGAACGGCAAGACGTTCGCTATAGGAACTGGCGATGGCTTAGATCATGTGTTTCGACAGAAGATATGGGACAACCAAGAAGAGTATTTGGGTAAAATCATTACTTACAAGTACCAAAAGATTGGAACCAAAGATCTGCCGAGACAACCAATATGGAAGGGATTTCGTGATCCTGAGGATATAAGTGAGCATTGAGAAGAGTATATGGGAAAAGCTTCGCGGTCACGGTGTGATCGGAGGCGAATATCCTGTACCGAAAGACACATTCAAAGTAGTGGTGCAGTATCTAACTCAGCTTCAACTTGAAGGAGTGATTAAGCACCACGACGAGGGGAAATTAAGTGATTTCCCCGCGGACTATCGTGCTGCTGCCTTTGATGAACTAACTGAACGTAATCTTCTTGGAAAGAAGAGACTGGATTTGCCCGTATGAGCCAAGACTTGAAATTTATCTTTAAAGAAGAGTTTGTGTACAAGGGTGAATCTAAGGGGTTAGTTGGGGACTGTGGTTTCTGTGAACACTGCGGCGACCTCCCAAAGAAGACTAAGTGGTTTTATCTCGATGGAACCTATTGGTGCATAGATTGCATTAACTGTAATGGTGATGTCTACTACGATCCTATGTCAGATGCAATCTTTGACGATGTATATAAAGCGAAGTGGAATGAGAACGTAATCTGCTTAGGAGAACTGTAGTGACTGAAGAAAAGTACTTAGCATTTGACTGTGAAACTGGTGGCATCGAGACTGAAACATCTCTGCTCACCGCATACTTTGGTGTGCTCAATTACAAACTAGATCTCATCGATGAGCTAGATCTGTACTGCAAGCCTGACGACAACGGACCTTATGTTGTTACAGCTGAAGGACTTGAGGTCAACGGCATCAACCTCATCCAGCACGATAGACAAGCTCTAACGTATGGTGCTTGCGGTAAGAAGCTGCGGGACTTGATCCTGAAGCACTCCAATAACGGCAAGATCAAGATGATCCCTATAGGACATAATGTTCACTTCGATATCGAGGGAGTTACCTCAAAGCTTCTGAGCAAGAAGAACTGGAACCAGTTTGTCTCCTATAGGGTTGTTGATACTCAGGTGTATGCTCGCTGCTTGCAGCTCAAGGGCGTTATCCCTGCTGATCAGAGTGTTTCGCTCTCTAGCCTGATCACCTACCTAAATGTGTCTGTTCCTGAAGGTAGACAGCATGAGGCAAAGTACGATACACTCGCAACAGTGGAAGTACTGAGGAAGCTGAACAAGTTATGAGTGCCGAAGCACGTGGTATGTTCTTAGGCGCTTTGCTGCGTCACTTTCTTGCTAACTTAGGTGTTAAGTGCATGAGAAGGACTGATGGTGGATACGCATATGAAGTTCAAGATGGATGGCGTAAGAATAATTCCGTTTGATAGTGTAGAACTTCACATAGAGTTAGTTTGTTCGAAGAAGACAGAGAGACTCTTCTTACTATTAGTAATGTTAGGAGTTGGACAGTGAGTTCTAAAAGAGAGATTGATTGCTTAGAGCGTCTGCAAGATAAGAGTGGGTCTATTGACGACATCATGTCTTTCCTTGTAGAAGAGAAGTTGATGGACTTAGATCTCGCTAAGAAGGTGAAGCAATCATCTGACGAGGCAAAGGAGATTCATGCTGTACTTAAGAATCTCTCTAAGGCTGACAAGATCCAACTCCTAGAATTTGAGTGGACGATCTTACCGGTTGAGATTATCAAGATTAATTTGGTTACTAATAGGAATAACAAGCAGTTTACCTATAACTTTTAACGTTTGGAGGATTTATGCCCTGGCCTTTAATAGTAGCTTTTTCAGCCATTGGACTTGGTTTAGTTGGTTTGGCATTTGCAGGTTATATGCTGTATCGCAATCAGATGGTGTACCAGTATCGTCGCCAAATGATAGATACAGACATGGTTAAATACGAGACACTCCCTAGCTATGACCACATGATGGCGAAGTTTTGGGTGTGGCCATTGAGTAAGTTCGAGACCAAATAATGGTTGATATGAGTAAGTATGGTTATAGATCTGCTGCAGCTTTCTTAAAAGACAGAAATGTTTCAAGGCAGACATTTGGGCTTATAGCAGGACAGAACTGGTATATAGCGAAACGAGTACTTAAGCATCCTGACTGTCCCATTGATATACGTGATAGGTTTAGACAGAGTTCAGTATGGTACGAACGTATCACAGCAATCTTTGCTGGAAAGACTCCAGTTAGTTATAGGCAACACGCGGTCTTAGATCCAGATAAAAGGGTAAGAGCTTTTTATTGGAAACAGATAAGACAGAGAGTTCATGTTGTTATAGATTTACTCTTCAAATTAGGGATGGATGTATGAAAAGCCAGAAGAAAGCAGTGATCGAAGAGGTGCTAGTGCAGCTTCCAACCTTTGTCCAGTTCAAGGATAAGGCTATTGTGGCGCTCACCCATATTCAGCTTGAGGCTGTTAAGAATGCCATTACATACGGTCTCCAGCAAGGTCATATCGAGTACTCTAAAGATAGGCTCAACAATGCTGAGGTAAGGACCTACGCTAGGTCAATGGTGATGAACCACCTTAAGAAGGCCAAGGAACTCAACGGCAACATGATCCCTGGTGTAAGCACCCCCGGTGGAACTAAGGCAGTTAAACTGAAGACTCCTACACCTGGGGGCGTTGACCTAACAATCCTTTCAGACGATTTTCAAGAATATCTCACAAAAATATTGTGATATGATGTATAATCTTCATTGCGCGGTGGACTGGAAGTGGTGCCAGCCTAGTCTCATAAGCTAGATGATGTCAGTTCGATTCTGACCCGCGCAACCATTCTTTTCCTGATCTTAAACACCCTCATGATATTCAAGGATTCAAAGACAGGTAAACAGCTACATCCTAATGAGCAGTACCGTACTGCACAGAGAAGCATTGAGAAACTAGTTACGTTACTCTGCAACCCACACCTAGGTATTGTCTTTAAACTTGAGGGAGCAGACTGGTTCTCGGTGCACAACCTTTGCCGTGGTTTTACGCACAGAATACTAGGCATTGATGCCTACATAGAAAGGCCAAATGACCAAGAGCGACGCGAAGCTTCAGAAGCTTAATCTAGGTCCAGATTGGATAGACTTATCATTCGGTGAACCCAAGGTAGTTGCTGTCGCACTAGGTCGTCAGCTGAATACATTCGGAAGTCCTTTCACAATGCCGGCATACAACGACCTTTTTAAGTGGGAGTATCAACCAGCTGCTGGCAATCTAGAACTGACCCGTTTCCTGGAGAACAAGTACAGTGCAAAGGTTGTCGTGTGCAATGGAGCCAAACAAGCTCTCTCTGCGGCATGTACTGTCATGGGCAGAAGTATAAAGACTAAGCAGATTGGTCCAGCAAGTATCTACTACGACGTTCCCTACTACCCTGCCAATCCGATAGCAAGTTCTTGCGGCAAGTTGTACCGCATAGATGACAAGGATATTGCTGACTGCTTGCTAATCACTAGTCCAAACAACCCTGACGGTAGGAACTACACTAACTCGCAGCTGATAGACATGCAGACCAAGAAGCGCATGATCCATGATGCTGCGTATTATACGCCCATCTATTTACCCGCAGAACAGATCCCTATTCCTATAGGAAGAATTCAAATCCACTCTATGTCCAAAAGCTATGGCCTAAGTGGACTTAGAATTGGCTATGCTGTATGCCACGATGAGTCCTATTATCAACCTATTGTAGACTATATGGAAGAGACTACAGCTGGGGTCTCAGCTGCGTCCCAGCAGGTAGCTCTGAACATAGAGACCTTCTTCGCTACTCATCCCGATGCTAAGCTAGCTTTTGAGGCCGATGCTAGGGACATGATTAAAGCATCTAGGACTGAGCTAGAGGCACTCGATCCTGAAGTTATGACCATAATACCCTGTACCCACAACAGCATGTTTGCGTGGGCTAAGGTTGGTCCAAAACTGGACTATAAAGCAGCTAAAGTCTTCATCCTAGAAGGCGATCTCTTTGGACAACCTGGAATGGTGAGGCTCAATATAGCTCATCCTGTAGAGACCATCCGCGAAGCTGTAGCTCGATTGAACCAAAACAAAATCCGATCTTAATATTCCATATCTTGAGGAGGAATATGAAGTCTTTGAGTGAAGCTGAGTTTAAACATCTTAAAGAATTGTTTGACCTCGCGGAAGAAGGTTTTCGCGCAATGGAGCGTGAGCTAGTTGGTCACCTGAATTATGTAGAGGCTATCAGCCATAAAAGCCCTGACATACTGAAGGTGAAAGCTTGTCATATAGTCTGTGACTTGATAAAAGAAGAGCTGAGCGAGTTGTATACTAGCCGTAAAACAAGAAGCAACAACTGGATTGAGATCAACCAGAAGTACAGCGAGCAAAGGAGAAAACATGGGAATGTTTGGTGAAATTGCAGCGGATGGGCAAGCTAAAGACCTAGCGAAGGTGCTTGAGGCAGCGATAGCGTCTCATAATCCTGACGTTATGAAGTTCTGCAAGAAGTATGTCTTTCCGCTACATCAAGATGCCATGGGCGAAGCTTTTCGTGAAGAGACAACGGAAGAGAAAACCTTAAGGGAGTTTTATGAGAATTATTGAGTTCTTAACAGAGCAAATAATGAAGTGGTGCGAGCGTAAGGGTCGTGTTCTTAAGATCACTGGAGCTCAAGGTCCTGACGACATCTACCTCATCCGCTACTACGTGTTGCAGAGCAAGTGGTGCAACGTCTTCATCCACCAGTTCTTGCGCAGCGACAAAGACGATCTGCATGATCACCCTTGGGACTTTGCCACATACCTAGTTCGTGGTTCTTACAAGGAGCAACGGTGGGATGAGGAAAACAAAACTGTTAAGGTTATTCAGCGAAGCAACTACCTGTACGACGACTACATGCATAAGGTTCAGCTGAAGCAGAACACCTTCGTCTTCCGTAAAGCAACTGACCAACATCGCGTGGTTGTTAAAGAGGATCTCAAGGAAGTGGACAAGCACAAAGCACCTCTCACTCTATTCATCTCTGGTGCGACCAAGCGTGAGTGGGGTTTCTGGAAGGAAGACTTCTACGGTGGACTAAAGATGCGGACCTTCGTTCCTTGGCGTACATACTTAGGTTTGTCAGCAGACGAACCAAGCAGAGGATAAGATGTCGCTGAAAGATAAGGTGATATACTTCTTAATAAGATGTGTCATCGTTCCGCCACTATTTATTGCTGTGATGATTTTTGCAATTCGTGAAGAGATTGAACATAGGAGAAGTTATGGCCGTAAAGGCAGTATTAAACAAGGCAAGAGTTCCGATCAAGATATGGAGCGACATTGATAAAGTCGAGTCATCCGCGCTTGATCAGCTCACAAACACGGCTAACTTGCCCTTCGTTTTCAAGTGGGTATCCGCGATGCCCGACGTGCATCTGGGACACGGTGCAACTGTTGGGTCTGTTATCGCAACTAAGGGTGCTATTTGCCCAGCAGCCGTCGGAGTGGACATCGGGTGTGGAATGTGCGCGGTTAAGACCGACCTCGACGCAAAAGTTGTGCAAGATAAGATAAAGGAAATTCGCCACAGCATCGAGCGCTCAGTTCCTGTCGGCTTCGAGAAGAACAAGAAGATCACCAAGACGGTTGAGCACTGGACTGGTTGGGGTACTTGGGATACGCTTAATGCTACTAAGACACATCGCAAAGGTGCTGACGACCTATGGGTTACATGCCGAGCTCAGCTTGGAACTCTTGGCGGAGGCAATCACTTCATCGAGGTATGCTTAGACCTCGACAACAATGTATGGGTGATGCTGCACTCTGGCTCGCGCAACATCGGCAAGTCTCTTGCTGAGATGCATATGCACGGAGCCAAAGAGGATATGAAGCGAATGTTTATCTCTTTGCCTGACCCTGACCTTGCCTACTTCGTGGAGAGCACTAAAGGTTACACAGAGTATATGCATGATCTTATGTGGGCACAAGAGTATGCTCGCGAGAACAGGGACGAGATGATGCGTCGAGTTTTGAAGGATCTCAGCTATGCTGTGCACGGAGAAGATGGCAAGGTAAAGAAACTGATGGAAGTAAACTGCCATCACAACTATGCATCGATGGAGCATCACTATGGAGAAAACGTCCTCGTTACTAGAAAGGGAGCTGTCAGAGCTCGACAAGGAGATCTCGGTATTATTCCTGGTTCTATGGGCGCTAAAAGTTTCATTGTTCGAGGTCTCGGGAATGACGAGTCGTTTCACTCCTGCAGTCACGGGGCAGGACGCAGAATGTCTCGTGGAGCAGCTAAACGAATGTTTACAGTGGAAGATGTGGAAGCTCAAACGGCCGGAGTGGAGTGTAGAAAAGACTCAGGGATTATTGACGAGATACCCGGAGCGTACAAGGACATTGATGAAGTTATGGCGAACCAAACAGATCTGGTGGAAGTAGTCGCTCAACTTAAACAAATCATGTGCGTGAAAGGTTAAGATGGTTGAGCAGTACTTCGTCTATGGCAAAGGCACTGATTTTAGGTTCTTCTACTGCTATAGAGTTGGACCTCCGTATAGTGACAAGATAAAGTACACGTTCTTACTACATAAGAATGTAGTCTTGCTTGGCGACCACGACGAGCGCAGATATAACATATTTGACGATGGAACTTTGGTGATATGGAAACAAAACCCAAAGAACTACAGCAAGATTCCTGAGATCATTGGCTTGACGTATGCTTCAGATGATCCTATGGTAAAGATGCTTAACAAGGCTTTGCTCGAAGAATCATTGGAAACTATGTTGGTAAACAATGAGTAGGGAGTGGTATATGTTTAACTTAAGACTAACCAAATGGAACTGGAAACCTTGGCTCAAGATTGAGCTTGAAGCTGGAACCTATCGCTGGTCCTGGCTTCGATGGGGCAGATGGCAGTTGCACTTCGTTCGCGGTGGTGCTTGCTATCACTTCTACATTCCTTACTCCTACACTAACACGGAGAAAAAGGCCTTCTGTAGAAATTGTCACAATCCGAAACTAGAAAAGTATGATTTCAACAAACCCGTCAAAGGAGTCTTCTTAAATGAAACTTGATAAGAAAGTGAAACACAAGTGGCTCAAAGCCTTGCGTAGTGGCAAGTATGAGCAAGGTCAAGGTGCTCTTTGTCGTAAAGAAGAAGTATGGGACTCTAAGAGAAGTCGCTACAAGATGAATAAGAAATATTGCTGTCTTGGTGTTGCCTGTGCGATTGGTATCACTCAGCCTGCTCGCGAAGATGGAACGCGATCTGGCGGTTACGTTAGTAACAGGTTCTTAACTTCTGAAACGCAGAAGGACCTAGCTAACATGAACGATAACGGTGTTTCCTTTAAAAAGATCGCTCAGTGGATCAGTAAGAACTTATAATGGACGACGGAGTTGGACTTGCAATAATGTTTATAGTGATTGCTGGTGCTCTTGGGTTCTTTGGCGGATGCTCAACTGGCTATAGCATGGCTAAAGAAAACGCATTCAGTAAAAAGGAAGTATGCTATGAAGCGCATGTCGACGGTGCGACGTGGAAAACGTGTTACGCGCTTGTTAAGAAGAGTGAAGTTACGCCCGATAAACCGGAGAGCCGCTAAGCGAGCTTTCTGGGCAACGATCAGTCGTCAGCTAGGTCTGATGATGACAGTTGGGTCGGGTTCACTCCTGTACCAAGTGCTTGGTTCTAGCACTAGCCTAGCAATAGGCATTGCGACTGGTCTAGCTATTGGTGGCTTTGTATCTATCTGGTTCATTGAGTATGAGAGGGAAGTTGAGTAATGTTTGATGTGAATAGAGAGCAATCTGACAGCGTAGCTGCCTTACTGGGCATTCTATATAGATTGGACTTTATTGAAGTGAAACGCCGCATGCACGATGGAAGTGTTATGTGGTGGCTTCCTAAGCACTGGACAGTAGCAAAGGTCAGTGATAGTTGGGGCGGAGTAACTTGCGCGTACGATTTAGCTTATACAAGGAGTAAGAATGGGCGACATATATAATAACGATATCACTTATGCTGATAAGTGGGAAACTCCTGAGAACTTAAAAGCTCTAGAGATTGTGAAGAAGAAGTACTTCCATCGCTCCGTATGCTATCCCTCATGTCCTACAGCTTGGGCTCCGGAAGTACTGGAGATGCTCGAGTATCTGGACAAGGAGTTTGGCATAGCGTACAACGAGGATAGCATCATGGCTTACCGCGTAAGCGGCAGGTGGTACTGGCATTTCACTGCTGGTCCCTGGGTCAACATGTTTAAGTCTATCCGCTACAACTTCCTGAGGTTTAAGTTCAAGGATGAGTGGGAACGTGAGTATTACAAAGAGAAGACCTTGAAGAAGCGTCTTAAATCTATAGGCGAGTCCTTCACCCACTCTTACTCCTACGGACGTAACGTCTTTAGGGTTCAAGTCGTCGCGCCGATCTTAAACAGAATTCGAAAGCCTAAGATCCATATGAGCCAATTGAAGGAGAAATATGGTCGTTTGGAGCTGTATTTTCGAGCTCCAGATTACTTAGAGCAGCACATCGAGTATATCTTTGCTAAGGCAAAGGTAAAGATTGCGCTCAAAGGTGCCTATTACCCAGTGGAAACTCTGTATAATGGAGGTTGGAGCTACAACATAGGCAATCAATATCGTGTAGACGATGTCGAGATTGAGGTTGAAGCCGATGGTACGAAGAAGCGAACTGACTATTGCTACCGGAAGGCCATGAAAGATCTAGGTATAGATCTTAAGGACATGGAGCAGAGAGCAACAGCTTACGAGAAGGCAGAGAATGACCGACAAGCAGCTGAAGAAAAGGATGCGGCGAATAGCCAAGATGGCTCTCGATGATGACGATGACGACGGAGTCCTCAAGCGCAGGTGGATAAGCAAGAGCTATGCCGTGAGCAAGCAATGGCATCTGTTCTCCTCTGAGTGGTGCATCGACTTTCGTCCTGGTGGCAGAGATATGTTTGGAGTGAATAAAGAGGAGATATGTGTTTCTGAGTATGGTCAGTGTGTGAATAACAACAGTTGGTCTGCAAAATGAGTAGCATATGGAGACGAAGGCGAACACTCGCTGACTACTTTGGTAGCAGAAGTTTATATGGGCTTCATGGACTAGAGAGGACGACTATAAAGTCTGCCTACCACTTGAGCTGGAGACAGCACATAGATCCTTTCTCTGGAAGACCAGTGTTTATGCTTAGAGGAAATATGGTGCACTATGCTGCTGGACCAGATAAGTGGATAGAGAAAGTGCATGGAGAACAAGCGTTAGTGAATCAAGAATTTCGTAAAATAGAACCTTAAAGGGAAGGAAATCACGTGTCTACACCTGTTGAAAATCCTGTTGGTGAGTTCGAGCTAAAGAAAATCACCAAGTTCTCAGAGCTTGTCGAAGGACAATCAGTAAAGCTCCCTGAGAGCGATCTGTGCTTCCAAGACGATACCTCGATCTACCAGTTCAAGTACATCAAGCCCGAAGATGAGACCAAGTATGAGATCAAACCTGGCATCTTCATGATCGGCGAAGCACCTGGAGGTCTGAAGCTCACAAAGATGGAGCTGCGCGATCGCAACCTGCTCGAGACTGTGGTGAACACAGCAAAGATCATCAACGAAGCAAAGATCTTCTTCAAGAAGTTACACGTATACGAGAAGCTCGGACGTCTGAAGAAGCGTGGTGTCTTGCTCTACTCTAAGCCGGGAATGGGAAAGACAAGCGCGATCGAGCGCTTTTGTCACCTAGCGATGGAAGAGGATGCAGGAACTGTAGTGATGATCTGGCCGACAAGTGCTATCGCAGCGGATGATATGGCTAAGTTCCTGAGCACGCAGAGCGAATATACAACCGAGTGCACTCGCCTCATCCTCATCATCGAGGATATCGGTGGCGGAGAGCGCGACGGCGATCGTGGTCGCTCGGATGTTGACAGTGGGTTGTTGAACCTGCTGGATGGTGTCGGAGTTGCTTTTAAGTTGCCAACCTTCATCGTAGCAACAACCAATCACCCTGAGAACCTGTTGAGCTCCCTGGCCGATCGTCCAGGTCGTTTCGACCTGATGCTGAAGCTCGGTGCTCCGAACCACGACGAGAAGAAGAAACTGATGAAGTTCATCAGCAAGCGCGATCTCACTCAAGACGAAGAAGATTGCTTGGGTATCGTAGGCACGGAAGAGTTCAGTATCGCTCATCTTGAGGAGATAGCAGTACGCTCTGAGCTGCACGACAAGACCTATCCTGAGGTCGTCAACGAGCTCATCGAGCACAGCAAGATGTTCAAGCGTGATTTTGAAGATCGCGAGAAGAACCTTGGGTTTGGTCTCTAAGCTTGGACCTTATACATGGCAGGATGAAGGCGACCACTGGATGTGGCTTCATGATGCTTATGGCGACTGCGATGTAGATATGGAGAAAGTCCTTCTATGGAGAACTCATATCTTGTTGTATCTGCTCGGAGCTTTATCCGTTGTCGATTACTATCAATTTTATGAAGGTGTTTACGCCGTAAGGGTAATGAAGTAATGTGGTCCAGAGATCCCTATAACAATCTACTTTATGTCGACCTATGCGATTGGCTATTCTCTCACTCAAACATCGACGAGAGTGGCTACATCAACGGTGTTCATGTTGACGATATATTAGACTCTATGAGAGATCTCTCTTGGATACTTCTAACTGCCAAAGTCCTAAAGGGATACGACCTTGAAGACTTAACCATATGGATATAATGATATAATCTTTATACGCGCCCGCACCTAGGTGGTACTACCGGCTTATACTCGGTTGCTCCGGACTGGAGTTAGTCTAAGGTTCGAGTCCTTACGGGCGTACCAATTCTGATACTAATAATCATCATGTACAGCGTTACAATAGGTAGTACTAAGTACGATTTCTACGCGGACCTTGATGAGGTCGTCATCAATGATTTGTATAGAAAGCGATACACTCTTCTTAAAGACGGATATCTGCTCATATTCAATATTAAGGCCGATGAAGCTACCAACATGAAGACATATGCACCAACCGACAAGCTGCCGATGGCACTCTCAGCTAAGATCTTCGAGACTGAAGTCCTAGACGTTAAGTAGCTGTATTCTGATACTAAATTAACACATGAAGACTTGGGAAGACATGTTTGTAATTGCTCGAGTGCAAGTACAGAAACGTGGTCAGAAACGATTCAACCTCTGGAACATAGCGGATGATGAGTTTCACTTAACGCTTATCTCGTCCAACGAAGTTGTGGGTAGGTACAAGGACTACAAATACTGTGTCAAGCAGGCCAAATATCGCTTCCGGAAAGCAATGAATAAGGTAGAACGTACTTTGTTAGTAGATTAGAAGATTAGCTTCGGATAACACAGCACATGAGTGCCGAGGTTTATAGAAGAGTGTGCCGGGAATCTTAGGTTGACTGAGCCGAGCAGCTAGAAGGACAGTGGATCTTAGGTATCGACGTCAGAACCAACTATTGGGTTAGCTGGGGCGGAGTAATCCGCCTATTCCTTTTTCTCTTCTACTTTAGGCAATTCAGGTGGAGCATCGACAGCGATCACTAGATTAGGATCACTTGGCTCCTTCACCGGCTCATTCAGCTCAATCTTAGGAACATCTAAACGACCGATGCGCTCGTACAAGCTCTTGATGAGCTTCTTGAAGTCTTTAGTATCGACTTCCTTCTTCATCTGGTGCTGGCGCATCTTGCGGAAGTTACCGCGCTTCTTAGGCTCTAGTACCTTATCCGCTAGGCC
>Ga0209698_10001569_pt1 | contig 26303 bp, 22 predicted proteins | sample LitLauG_LLR_2012_FD_187203 | JGI IMG/M metagenome (GOLD analysis project Ga0209698, IMG submission 187203) | Freshwater sediment microbial communities from Pennsylvania, USA - Little Laurel Run_MetaG_LLR_2012 (SPAdes) (version 2) | ecosystem: Environmental > Aquatic > Freshwater > Creek >... | reverse complement strand
ACGGACTACGGTGAGTGGATACGGGAAAACGCGAAGATCCCCGTGCATGAGTACGAGAAGTTCGTCGGCCGGTTCAACCCTGGTCGGTTCGATCCGGATACGTGGGTGAGGATGGCGAAAGACGCTGGAATGAAATACATCGTGATCACGACGAAGCACCATGACGGCTTCTGCCTGTTCGGGACCAGAGAGACGGAATTCGGCGTCAAGGCGACTCCGTTTCACAGGGACGTCATGAAGGCGCTCGCCGAAGCGTGCGCGAAGCAGGGGATGAAGATCTGCTGGTATTACTCGATCATGGACTGGCATCATCCGGACTATCTCCCGCGCCGGCAGTGGGAAACCGACCGTTCAGATTCCGGCGCCGACTTCCGGCGGTATATCCGGTACATGAAGGCGGAGCTGAAAGAACTCCTGACCCGGTACGGTCCGATCGGGGTCCTCTGGTTCGACGGAGAATGGGAGTCGACATGGAACACGACGGAGGGGCGGGACCTGTACGACTACGTCCGCGCGCTCCAGCCGGGGATCATCATCAACAACCGTGTCGGCGCCGGCAGGTCGGGCATGGAAGGTTTTACGAAGGAGGGGGAGTTCTCGGGGGATTTCGGTACACCCGAGCAGGAAGTTCCGGCGACGGGCCTCGGCGGCGTCGACTGGGAAACGTGTATGACCATGAACGATCACTGGGGGTACAACAGCCGTGACACGAACTGGAAATCGTCGAAGGAGCTTATTCGCACGCTTGCGGATGTCGCATCCAAAGGAGGAAATTTCCTCCTGAATATCGGGCCGACCGCCGACGGCGTGTTCCCCGACGCGTGCGTCGACAGGCTGAGGGACCTGGGTGTCTGGATGCGGAAGAACGGCGAATCGATCACCGGGACGACCGCGAGCCCGTTCAGGGCGCTCCCCTGGGGGCGCTGCACCGTGAGGCGGACGACGGGAGGCACGACCCTCTATCTCCACGTCTTCGACTGGCCTGCGGGGGGGAAGCTCGCCGTCCCCGGATTGCTGAGCGAGCCCCTCAGGGCCTTCGTTCATGGGGGGGACGGCACACCCCTCACGCTCGGGCGGAGCGAAGACGCTCTCGTCGTTTCTCTTCCCCCGGTCCCTCCGGATTCGTGCGACCCGGTCATCGCGCTTGAGATCGGGGGGTCGCCGGACATCGTCAATCCTCCAAGCATCAGCGCGGCCGGAACCATATTCATCGACCGCCTTCCCTTCACGATAACACCGGAAATGCGCAACACCGAAATCAGATATACGACCGACGGGTCAGTTCCCGGGCCGCAATCCCCGCTTGCCGTTGGGGACCTGGTCCTCACGCAGAGCGGAACCGTGAGCGCGCGGGGATTCCGGGACGGGAAACCCGTAAGTCCCGTGTCGCAGGCGGGTTTCACAAAGGTGCCCCCGCTCTCTGCGCGAAGCGCGGAGGGGCTGGCCCCGGGGATTGCCTTCAGCTATTACCAGGGGGAGTGGGACACGATTCCGGATTTCGGGCGGATGGTCCCCCTGAAGAGAGGGACACTCAAAAATTTCGGTATATCCTCCCCGCGCCCCGACAACTACGGATTCCTTTTCGAAGGGTTTATTGACGTCCCGGCCCGGGGGATTTATTCGTTTTTCACGGATTCGGACGACGGGAGCATGCTCTTCGTGGACGACAGGGCCGTCGTCGGGAATGACGGGCTCCACGGCATGACGGAGAAACAGGGGGCAATCGCCCTCGAGCCGGGTGCTCACGCACTTCGCGTCGCGTATTTCAACAGGACGGGGGGGTCGGGCCTTGAGGTTTCCTGGAGCGGGCCGGGGTTTGCGAAATGCCGCGTGCCGGACGGGGCCCTCTTCTTCCGCAGGTAGGAAACGGCACGCGACGGAGCCGGGATTGCCCGTCGTTGCGTTTTCCCGGGATTTTGTTTTCTTATGAATCTCCCTGACACCATCCGGAACAACTCAAGAGATGAAAATGAAATATGCATGCCTGCTTCTCCTCGCTGTCGTCCCCCTTGCGGGGGCGCTGGCCCAGCAAAAGTCGCAGGAGGAGATCGACCGCGAAAAACGATACCTCGAGCAATCCGCGAAAGCGAACACGGACACGTCCATGCACTACGGATGGGCGCATACCGCCTCCGGAGCCCTGAACCTGACGCAGGTCTCGTTCAAGGACTGGGTGGCGGGGGGATCGAACACGCTCGCGTACACCGTCGCGCTTCAGGGCTCGTCGGTCCTGACATCCGAACAGACGGTCTGGACGAACAATTACCATCTCGCATTCGGCCAGGCCCGCCTGGGGGACCAGGGGCTGCGCAAAACGGACGACGATATCTACTTCGAAAGTCTCCTTATCCTCAGGACGGGCGGGACCGTCAGCCCGTACGTTGCGGCGACTCTCCGCACGCAATTCGCCCCCGGGTACAACTACAGCACCGTCCCGGAGACCCAGGTGTCGAAGGTTTTCGACCCGGCGTACGTGACGCAGAGCGCAGGGCTGGAGTACAAACCCGCCGGGTGGTTCACGACGCGCGTGGGGGCGGAGGTCCGGGAGATCGTCACGTCGCAGTTCAACCAGTATGCGACGGACCTGACGACGCACACCGTTCACAAGGTCTGGACGAGGGGAGGGCTTGAGTCCGTCAGCGAGCTGAACGCGAACGTGGCGGAAAATGTCCAGCTTGTGGGGCGGCTCGAACTCTTTGCGCCGTTGCAAAGCATGGACCGGATCGTCGTGCGGAACGATTATTCGATCGTGGCGAAAGTCAACAAATACATTTCGACCGGGCTGACGTTCAACCTGATCAACGACGTCAACGTATCAGCGAGGACGCAGATGAAGCAGGCGCTCTCCCTTGGACTGACGTACACGCTCTTTTAGGGATTGCGCGCGTCACACCCATCACCACAACCGGAGGGAGAATCACATGAGCGTCGTGAAGGAATTCAGAGAATTCGCCCTGAAAGGGAACGTCGTCGATCTTGCCGTCGGTATCATCATCGGCGGCGCATTCGGCAAGATCGTCTCCTCACTCGTCGCGGACGTGATCATGCCCCCCCTCGGGCTGATCATCGGCGGGGTGGATTTTCGCGATCTGTCGGTGACGCTGAAGGCCCCGCTTCTCGGGACGACGGCGGTCGCGCTCCGGTACGGGGCGTTCATTCAGACATGGTTCGATTTTGCGATTATCGCGTTCACGGTGTTCCTCCTGATCAAGGGGATCAACTCCCTTAAGAGGAAGAAGGAGACGGCGCCGGCCGAACCGCCTCCGCCGCCGGCAGACGTCGTTCTCCTGACCGAAATCCGTGATCTTCTGAAAAAGCAGGCCGGGAAGGCATGAAGCTGCCTGCCGGCATTCTTCTTTCCGCTCTTCTTCCGGCTCTCCCCGGGTCGGGGGCGGGAGACGTTGCCGGCACGATCCGCTCGGGAGACGAGGCGTTTACACGGATCGACTACCCTGCGGCCATTACCTTGTATGAAGAAGCGCTGGCCGGAAATCCCGGAGAGACGGGCGCTCTCTGGCGCATGGCACGGGCCTGTGTCTGCGAAGCGGAAATATCGGAAGGAGATGCCCGCGTGAGGCTCCTTGCCGACGCGGAGAAATACGCCCGGCGGTGCATCGCCGCCGATTCGACGCGCGCGGAGGGACACACATGGCTTGCCGGGGCGCTCGGCTATATCGCGCTCGATGCGGGGACGGACCGGAAACTGGCCATTTCGCGTGAGTTGCAGCACGAAGCGCTGCGCGCAACCGAGCTCGACCCCGGGGACGATGCCGCCTGGTCGATCCTCGGATCGTTGTACAGGGCTCTGGGAAACATCGGGTGGCTCGAGCGGGCGCTTGCTTCCGTGTTTGTCGGATCGGTTCCGCACGGAGGGTACACGGAGGCCGAGTCGGCGCTGAAGAATGCGATCGCGATTGCCCCGGACATCATGCGGCACAGGTACGAGCTCGGCATCCTGTACATCGACATGGGGCGGAAGGAGGAAGCACGGCGGGCGCTGGAGGCGGCGGCGGCGCTTCCCGTGCGGACCGGGATCGACAGGCCGCGGCTCCTGAAAATCAGGGAGCTTCTCGCCGGACCGGACTTCCGGTGAGGGCGCCGCCGCTTATACGTACAGATGGCGCTTGATTTTCTGCGTCGGCGTCTTTTCGAACGGCTCCCGCTGCTCGACAAGCTTCTGAATCCGTGAGAACGACGCGAGCCTGGCGTTGATCTGCCGGCGGAGGTCGTCGAGGAGAGCACGCATCCTCTCCCTGATCTGGGATTCCGTGAGCTGGACGCGCGAAAACAGCTTGTCGAGCTCCTCATAGTTGAGATGGACGCGGGCGGCGAGCTGATTCTCCTCCTGAAAGACGAGCGACTCGACGACGATGTCAAACTCGTTGATCGTCGATTCGATTTCCTCCGGATAGATGTTCTTCCCGCTGGGCCCGAGAATCAGGTTCTTGAGCCTCCCCTTGATGAAGAGGTACCCGTTTCTGTCGAACACGCCGAGGTCCCCCGTGCGGAACCACCCGTCGGGCGTCATCACCTCCGAAGTCCTTCCCGGATCCTTGAAGTACCCCTTCATCACCATCGGACCCTTGATGAGGATCTCCCCTTCTCCCGTCGCCGGATCCGGCCTGTCGATCATGATGCGCGCGCCGGAAACCGGGAAACCGGTGGAGCGGAATTTCGTCGACTCCGGAGGCGATCCGGCGACGAGCGGCGACGTTTCCGTCAACCCGTAGCCGATCGCGTACGGAAAGCCGGCCTCGCGGAGAAAGAGCTCGACGTCCGGCGCAAGCGGCGCCCCCCCGATCGTGAATATCCGCAGCCGTCCTCCAAACGACGCAAGGAGTTTTCTCCCGGCGGCGGCATGAAGCCTCTTCCGGAAGAACGGGATCCCGTACAGCCCACGGATCACCGGATTTCCCGTCAGTTTCGGGTGTATTCTCGCCTTGAAGATCTTCTCGATGACCAGGGGGACCGAGAGCATGACGGTCGGCCGTACCTTCGCCATGGCCGGCATGAGGACGCCGGCGGAAGGAGGCTTGTCGAGGTAAAACACCGTGGACCCCAGCATGACCGGCGCGATCAGCCCGAGCGTGCATTCATAGGAATGGGAGAGGGGGAGAATCGAGAGGAAGGTGTCCTTCTCGTTCACGTCCACGAGCTTCGAGGTTGCGAGCGCGTCGGAGGCGAGGTTTCTGTGCGTGAGCATCACCCCCTTGGAGTGCCCGGTCGTCCCCGAGGTGTAGATGATGGACGCGACGTCGTCTTCGCGGACATCCGGGGCGATTTTTCCGGTCACGCGCATGGCGACCTCTTTGAGCCGCGCGAGCTCCCTGCTCCCCTGGTCGACGAGCTGCCGGATCGGGCCGGGCGACGATGCGGGGGGGACGGTCGAAAGATCGTCGAGGAATATGCGCGTGGTCAGGTGGGTGAACTCCTTCTCTTCGAGCGCGCCGAGGAGCTTTCTCGACACGAAGAGCGCCTTCGACTCCGAATGCCGGAGGATGTGCTGGATTTCATTCGGATGAAAGTCGGGGAGGATGGGGACCGCGATTCCCCCCATCGCGGTGATGGCGAAGAACGCGACGCCCCAGTTCGGCCTGTTCTCAGAAAGGATGGCGACCCTGTCCCCCGGGATGATCCCCCGGTCGTGAAGAAAACGGGAGAGCTCCTCCACCCTCTCGCCGAAAACGCCGAACGTCATGGATTCCCCGTCGACCGTCGAGAAGGCGATGTTGTCCCTGAAGTTCCGGGTGCTCTGCCTGAGAATACTTTTGAGTGTGAGGCTTTCGAGTGCGATCATGGTCTGTCGTGCGGTGATGACAGGGCAAAAGTACAAATCCCCCGGCGAATTTCCAAGGAGCCGAACTCCCGGCGCCTCCGTGCGCGCGCCGGTTTCGGAATTCACCCATTCTTCGTATATTCCCTCCCGTCGCACACTCAGGGAACACGCATGCACCCCCTTTTCAGGAAACGGTTTTTTCCGGTCCTTCTTCTCCTGGCGCTCGCCGCGCCGGCGGGCCGGTCCCAGGAAAAGACCCTTACGATACTCCATACGAACGACATCCACGCATCATTCATGCCGCACGAGGCGTCCTGGGTGAAGGAGACACCACCGCCGGACGTGGGTGGACTTGCGGAGCTCAAGTTCATCGCCGACAGCGTGCGCGCGTCGAAACACGCCACGCTTATGCTCGATGCGGGGGACGTGATGACGGGAAATCCGATTACCGACCGGCAATACGCCGGAGCGTTCGGGGGCGCCCTCTTCGCCATGATGGACTCGATCGGATATGACGCGTGGTGTCCCGGGAACCACGACTTTGACGTTTCGCAGGCCAACCTGCGCGCGCTCGTCCGCATCGCGAACTACCCGACCGTCTGTGCAAACCTCGTCGACACGGTGGGCCGTTATCCCGTCGGCAACGTCCCGTATGTGATCCTGGAACGGGGAGGTCTCAGGATCGGCGTCATCGGGCTTATTTCGCAGGAGCTCTACGAGCTCGTGAATCAGAACACCCTGACCGGGCTCAGGGTCCTCTCTCCCGTCGAGACAGCGCAGAAATTCGTCGATGAGATCACGCCGAAGACGGACATCGTCATAGCGCTCACGCACCAGGGGGTGGAGGCGGATGCGCGGCTTGCCTCCGGCGTGCACGGGCTTGCGCTCATCGTCGGCGGACATTCGCACACACGGCTCCGTCATCCGAAAGTGGTCGACGGCGTCCTCATTGTACAGGCGGGATCGAATGCGGAATACCTCGGCGAGCTTGACATCACCGTCGACGGGGGGCGGATTACGAAGTACGACGGCAATTTGATCCCCCTCTGGGCTTCGCACGGCAGGCCGCGCTCGGGGGTTTCCGCGATCGCGGATTCCATGCAGAAGGAGATCGACAGGGAATATGACAGGGTGATCTTCACGCTCAGGGGAGACTGGACCAGGAGCGGATCGCAGAACGCGATCGGGACGTTTCTTGCGGATGCGCAGCGGGAAGCGGCGGGCGCCGACGTGGGCTTCATGAACGACGGGGGGATCCGCCGCGATGTCCCGGCCGGGCCCGTCTCGAAAAAGACGCTCTTCGAGGTCATCCCCTTCAGGAACGTGCTCATGACGTTTCAACTGACGGGAGAGCAGCTCAGGAAGGTCATGGTGTTTAATATCGAGAGAAGGCCGGGAATACAGATCGCCGGGATGTCCGGTCGCTGGAAGAAATCGCCGGACGGTGGCGTCGTGTTCACCTCGATCGAAGTCGGGGGGAAGCCGCTCGACCCGGCCCGCTCGTACGCCTGCGCGGCGAGCGATTTCTTCGTCGGTGACGGCAGGAAGTATCTGGGGGAGGAGATCCATGCGGGCATTTCCCTGAACACGACGGTCTTCGATGCCGTCGAAAAGATCGTGCGGGGACGCGGGGAGATCGTTGCGCGGGTCACGGACACTATAGAACAGGTGCGCTGACAATCCGCGGAATCCCCCATGAATCCCGTCAATTTCCCCGTCCTCATACTCACCGGCCGGCCCGCAGCAGGGAAGTCGGAGGTGATCGCGTTCCTGAAATCCACGCCACCGGCGGAGCGGCTCGGGAGGTTCATGATCGGCGAGTTTGAGGAGCTCGACGACTTCCTCTACGTGTGGGAGACGTTCGAGATCGACGACGTGCTCTCCAGGCACGGGCGTCCGAGGCTCTGGACGGACGAACACTACTGGTTCCGGGACGACTTCATCTGGGATCTGTATCTCGAGCGGATCAATCTTGAATACAGGAAGAAGATCGCGCGCGATCCCGCGTATCACGACGGGAAGACGACGCTGATCGAGTTCGCCCGGGGCGGTGAGCGCGGGATCGCCCATGCGCTCGAGTGCCTCCATCCGGAGATCCTCTCCCGCGCATGTCTCGTGTACATCAGGGTTTCCTACGGGGAATCCGTCAGGAAGAACCGTGCCCGGGCGCGCATGGGGGAGGAGCATTCCATCCTCTACCACTCGCTCCCCGATGAAAAGATGGAGCACTACTACAGGACGAACGACTGGGAGGAGATCGCCGCTCGCGATCCCTCCTACATCCGTGTGAAGGATTACCGGCTTCCGTACGCGGTATTCGAAAATGAGCCGGAAAAAACGGGCGACCCGGCGCTTCTCGGGGCCGAGCTCGGGCGCGTGACACAGAGGCTCCGGGGTCGTATGCGCCCGGGGAACCGATGATTGGCGGGGAAGTGCGCGCGGTGAACGCACAGCCGGATCTCTCCGCCGGCGGGATCGCTTTTCCCGGTGCCGGGTTCCGTCGACGGCGGGTCGTCAACTGGATGTCGCTGGGGGTTCTCTATGCGTTTTTCTACGCAACGCGGTACAATTACACCGCCGTTGCGCCGATCCTTGCCGACGTGTTCGGATGGAAGAACACCGATCTCGGTGTTTTCGAGACGATGATGCCGCTGGTCTACGGTCTCTCCGTGGTCCTGAACGGCCCCCTTGCCGACCGGATCGGCGGGAAAAAGGCGTTCCTTGCCGGCGCGGCAGGCGTCGTCGTCGCGAATGTGCTTTTCGGCCTTTCCGCTCTTGCGGTCGTGAGCCCCGCCGTGTGGGAGGGGACAGGTCCCTCCCGGCACGTCGTCACTTCCGCGGTCTTCTCGTTCGGGCTTTCCGGGGGGGGAATTCTGACGCTGATGGCGCTCGTCTGGGGGCTGAACGGGTACTTTCAGTCGTTCGGCGCTCTCTCGATCGTCAAGGTCAATGCGCAGTGGTTTCACGTGCGGGAACGCGGGACGTTCTCCGGGATATTCGGCGTGCTGATACGGATGGGTCTCCTCCTGGCGTTTCAGGGGGTCCCGCTTGTTCTCCTGTTCCTCCCGTGGCAGTACGCATTCTGGATTCCCGGTGCGTTCGTCGCCCTACTCCTGGGCGTCAACTACGTCTGGATGGAGAATTCCCCCGCGGAGGCGGGATACACCGGCTTCGACACGGGCGACGGCGCTGAAGACGACGCATCCCCCTCTTCCCTCGGGTACGTGCTTTCACGGGTGTTTGCCTCCCGCGTGACGTGGACGATCGCCCTGGGCTCCATGATGATCGGATTCGTCCGCAGAAGCGTCGTCGACGCGTGGTGGCCGAAGTATTTCGTGGACTTCCACGGCGCCCGTTCGGCGTCGTTCGCGACCTACGGGCCGTATCTTGTGGCGACATGGGGGATCGCGCTCGCCGGGATTGCCGGAGGGTTTGTCTTCGGCGTCACCTCCGATCGCACGTTTGCGGGGAGAAGAGCGCCGGTGATTCTCTTCGGCTTCCTGGGGATGGCCCTCGTCCTTGTGCTGTTCGGGATATCCGATATGCTCGGGCTCGGCCCCATGGCCGCGGCATGCTGCCTGGTTCTGCTTTCCTTCTGCGTCAACGGAGCCCACGGGATGATCGGCGGCGCCGCGTCCATGGATTTCGGAGGGAAAAAGGCGGCGGCAACCGCGGCGGGGATGTTCGACGGCATGCAGTATCTCGCCGGGGCGTTTGTGGGAATGGGGGTCGGGTATGTCACGACGCGATGGGGATGGGAGGCCTGGCACTGGGCGCCGGTTCCATTTGCACTTGTCGGCGCCTGGCTGATGTCCCGGCTCTGGAACACGGTGCCGAAAGGGAGAATGCAATGATCGTTATGAAATTCGGCGGGACCTCGGTCGAAGACGCCGGCGCGATGAGGAACGTGTCGGCAATCGTCCGGAAGAGCCTTGCGCGGCGGCCTCTCGTGGTCGCTTCGGCCTGCGCGGGCGTGACAAACGCGCTTCTCGCGCTGGCGCGGAGCGCGCGCGAGGCGGGGAAGGAAAAGGCTCTCGACCGCCTGGAAGAGCTCCGCGTCCGCCACCGGAAGATCGCCCATGACCTTTTCGCAGGGGAAGTCCTCTTCACCGTCCAGTCGCAGGTCGATGCGCTCATGGACGAGCTTCGCGACCTGGTCAAGAGCATCGCGATTCTGGGCGAGCTCACGGACAGGTCCCTCGATACCTTTGCGGGGTTCGGGGAGCGCCTCTCCACGCTCCTGCTGTACCATCACCTGAAGCAGGAGGCGATCCCGTGCGTCCTTGTCAACGCGCAGGAGGTGATGATCACGAACGCGGAATTTACGCGCGCTGTCCCCCTGTTCGCCGAGGTCAACCGGAAGTCGCGGGAGGTGATCGGGCCGCGTCTGGAAAGCGGACAGGTCGTCGTGACCCAGGGGTTCATCGGGGCCACGGCGGACCGGATTGCGACGACGATCGGGAGGGGAGGGTCCGACTATTCCGCCGCCATATTCGGCGCCGCGCTCGACGCCGAGGAGATTCAGATCTGGACGGACGTTGACGGCGTGATGACCTCCGACCCGTCCGTGATCCCGGAGGCGCGCGTTATCGAAGAGATGACCTTCCGCGAGGCGGCGGAGCTCGCATACTTCGGCGCGCGGGTGCTCCACCCGGCGACGATCCTTCCCGCGGTGCAGAAGGACATTCCCGTCCGCGTCCTGAATTCAAAGAGGCCGGACGTTCCCGGGACGGTCATCGTGGCGCGGGGAGCGGAGAACGGCGGGCGCGTCGTCAAGTCGATCGCCTACAAGGAGGGGATCTCGCTCATCACGATCACGTCGACCCGGATGCTGATGATGCACGGCTTCCTTGCGCGCGTCTTCGAAGTGTTCGCATCGCACGGCACGAGCGTGGACGTCATCGCGACGTCCGAGGTGAGCCTCTCGCTTACCGTCGACTCGCGGGCCCACCTCGACGCGATCGGGGAAGAGCTGAAGAAGATCGCCGAGGTCGAAGAGGAGCACGACAAGGCCATATTCTGCGTCGTCGGGGAACGGTTGAAAAAGACGCGCGGGATCGTGACGAGCGTGTTTGCGGCTCTCGACGCGGAAAACGTTCCCGTGAGCATGATTTCGCTCGGGGCGTCCGAGATCAACGTCACGTTCGTTGTCGACGGGAAGGACATACAGCGGACCGCGCGGGCGCTCCACCGGGCATTTTTCCCCGAATGCTGAATTCCGCGGCGCGTTGTCGATTCACCGGTCCATCGACGCCGCGGGGCGGCTTGCATTAATCCCGGGATTGTATAGATTGTACTCCTGCGCTTCCCGCGCGGGAGCGTTTCCGTTTCGCATGCTACCATCGTTCATTGGATTGCCCGTTCGCCGTGTTTTCGCGGACGGGCTGTTTTATTTTGTCTATACCACGCATTCCACCGCACATCCTCCGGAGACTATATGGACGCACCGCTGAATCATACCGAGATGTATCGCCTCCCCTGGACGCTCCCCGACAACGCCATCAGCTGGCTGGAGCCCACGAGCCAGTGCAACCTTGCCTGCGACGGCTGCTACAGGAAGAACGAGACGGACGGCCACAAGTCGCTCGAGCAGGTGCGGAAAGAGCTCGAGACATTTAAGCGGCTGCGGAAGACCGACGGGGTATCGATCGCCGGCGGAGATCCGCTCATGCATCCGCAGATCGAGGAGATCGTCTCTATGGTCGCCGCGAACGGGGACAAGCCGATCATCAATACGAACGGCCTTCTCCTCACCCCGGAAAAGCTCCGCGGGTTGAAGAAGGCGGGGGTGAAGGGCTTTACGTTTCACATCGACAGCGGGCAGAACCGTCCCCATATGAAAGGGAAAACGGAGATCGAGCTCAACGAGCTCCGGCTGACATACGCCAGGATGCTCGCGGATGCGGGGGGCATCTCGTGCGCGTTCAACGCGACGGTCTACGAGAACACGCTGAAGGACGTCCCCGCCGTGCTCGCATGGGGTCGGGAGCACATCGACATTGTGCATATCCTCGTCTTCATCGCCTACCGGGCGGCGCCGGTCAAAAAGGGGTTCAAATACATGGTGGGGGGGAGCGAGATCGACATGACGCCGATCGCCTACGCGATCGACGAGGACCGCAAGATCTCGATCATGTCCAACGATATCATTGATGAGATCCGGAAATTCAACCCCGGATTTCAGCCGTGCGCCTACCTCAACGGCACCGAACGGCCGGATCACTTCAAGTGGCTCGTCACGCTCCGCGTCGGAACGAAAGAGAAGATTTACGGATATGCGGGCCCGAAGCTCATGGAGATGTCCCAGACGCTCCATCACCTGACGAAGGGTTCGTATCTTGCGTACACGCATCCCCGCGTCCTCGGGCGGGCGAAGTCGATGCTGGCGCTCTCCGGCCTGGATTCCGGACTTGCACGAACCGGCGGCGCGTACCTCAGGGATGTCGTGCGGTCCCCCCTGAAGGCGTTCCACCAGCTCCATATGCAGTCCGTGATGATCATACAGCCGGCCGACATGATGCCCTCGGGCGCCCTGAGCATGTGCGACGGGTGTCCGGACATCACGGTCTACGACGACAAGCTTGTCTGGTCCTGCAGGATGGAAGAGCTTATCAACTTCGGGGACTGGATCCGCCCGGTGCCTGACGGGGAGCCCGCGCACCGGTCCTGATTTGCCGGTATGTGAACATCGCGGCGGAGGGGTGCGCTGTCCCCCCTCTTCTCAGGGCTGGAGTATCTGGTGCTTGAACCCGGCGACGTCGATCCTGTCGGTGAGCCAGGCGCCGAGTCCCATCCCGTACTTGTTCATGTAGTACACGGGAGAGAGTTCCCGCTCCTGCAGGCTCCCCGCCGGGAGGAGCCCCGAAGCCGCTTTTTCTATCTGGCGCACCGCCGTCTCGTTCCGCCTCTTCTGCGCCGCGACAGCCTTCTCTCTGAGGACGCCGATATTCACGTCGATCTTCGAAGCGACGTTCTCCAGCGCGCCGAGGAGCGTGGGGTCGACCTCGTTCAGGCCGAACTTCAGCTCTCCGAGCGCATCGTGCATATTTTTTGTCGCGTCGGTGAAGAGCCCGTCCAGTTTGATCTCCGATATCTGCTCCACCACCTTCGCGGTGACCTTCCCCGTATCCCCGAGGAATTCGTTCAGTTCGAGACCATATTTCTCCATGGCCCGGAGGAGGCCCGTTTGCACCAGCGAGACGCTTGCGCGGGGGTAAATAACCGGCTGGGTGATCCCGAGTTCGCCGTACACCGGCTGGAGCTGTCCGTGATAGGCGATTTCTGATGGGCCCCCGACGTATGCGACCGTGGGGAGGAGCATGTCCTGGCAGAGAGGGCGGAGCACGACGTTGGGACTCAGCTGCTCCGGCGTCCGCTCGGCGATCTCGAGGAGCTGTTCCTTCGTGAAGAACGCGCGCGTCCCTTTGAGGCTGAAGTCAGTCTCCCGCGGCTCGATCAGGTACCTCCCCCCCTTGTGAAAGAGAAAGAGATTAATCGATTTTGGTTTGACCTGAGCATGATATCTTCGTTCCAGCTCAGCACTTCGCGTGATGACCATCTGTGAGATTCTGGGGTACTCCTGGATCTCCCTGACAAAGAGGGGGGAGAGGAGTTTCTTCAGCCGCGGTTCGTTGGGGGAGATGAACACGAGGCCGGCACCGGGAAGGAGCCGGTTCATCCACGCCTGGAAGGCGCTGTTGAACGTGACCCCCGGTGCGTAACATTCCCTGAGTGCGGCGATGAGCGCCGGCGTGTATTCGGTCCGGCCGAGCGCCGCCTCAAGCCGCTCGATGGTCCCCCCGAGCGTCTCATCGAATACCATCTCCCCCACGGCGCCGACGTTCCTCTCGGGCATGGCTCCCCCCGGGAGATAATCGATCATGACGGGCGCGTTCTCACCGTCGAGGACGGAGATGTGATTCATCTCCTGGAAGTCGTGGTCCTCCCCCTCGATCCAGAAGACCGGGACGAAATTCTTCCCCGGGAATTTCATTGAGAGTTTCTGCGCCAGCGAGACCGCCGTTATCGCCTTGTAGAGCGTGTAGAGCGGTCCGCCGAACAGTCCGACCTGTTGTCCGGTAACGACGGCGTAGGTCCCCGGCTTTCCGATGAGCCGTACGTTTTCCTCCGTGCGCGGCGATTCGCTCCCGGTGGAATTCTGCGCGGCAAGAACCGTGTGGAGAATGCTCCGGTCTTTCGCCGCGGCGTCGATGCTGCTGATAACGGATTCGAACGACGAGGTCTCGCGGAAATCGGACGGAAAGAATGCGCGCACCTTCTCAAAGTCGTACAGATAATCAAAAAAGAGGTCGGAGAAACCGCCCGCGGCGGCGGGGAGTTGCCTGTAATCGAGCCATTCCATGATTGAGCACTTCCAGGGATTGTCGTGTCGGGCGTGAAATCGGGTTCAAATATACCTGATTGAGCGAGGAGAAGCAAACCGCGTTGAAATTCTTTACACTTATCGAAGTTTCAGAGACTCTCCATGAAGATGATGGGATTATCTGTTGACTTTTCGGTTTGGTTTTTGTACATTCGTACACTGTTTCATTGGAATATGCTCCCGCGGCGCCGGATCCATGAACATTTGACCCTGTTCCATTCAATGTTTCATTCTGTACCGTTCGACACCCTGCGTTCCCACCCCGCGCGCGTCGCCCGCATTACCTGCAGCCCCCTGTATTTTTTTCTTCCGACCAGTCCTTCGAAATTTCACGCGAAATTTCTCCTGGCAACCCGTCACCGGCGGTTCGCGTCCGCCCATTTGTTGAGGTTTTCCCATGTCTGATGACCCGAATATCAACGTCCAGCCCCCTGTAGTTCCTCCGCCGGCGGTTCCCGCGGCGCCGAAGGCGGCCGTCCCTGAAATACGGAAGCCGAGGCAGGACAAGCCGCCGGAAGATGACAGGGGTATCTGGCGGATGAACAGGAAGAGCTTTCTGAACGTCGCCGGATGGTTCGCATTTTTCACGTTCATCGGGACGGCGACCGTGGGGGCGCTCCGCCTGATGGTCCCGCGCGTCCTGTATGAACCCCCGGCCGCGTTCAAGGCGGGGGTTCCCGACGATTATGTCGTCGGGGAAGTGAACGAAAAGTACAAGGACGACTACCGGGTCTGGATCGTCAGGGAAGTCGAAGGATTTTATGCGCTCTCTGCGATCTGCACGCACCTCGGATGCACCCCGCGCTGGCTCCCGGCCGAGAACAAATTCAAGTGTCCGTGCCACGGGAGCGGGTACCACAAGGACGGCATTAATTTCGAGGGACCCACGCCGCGACCCCTGGAGCGCCTGAAGATCACGCTCGATGACGACGGCCAGATCGTCGTCGACCGCAACACGAAGTTCCTTTACGAAAAAGGGGAGTGGTCGAAACCCGGTGCATTCCTGAAATACAACGGCTAGACGAGGAGGATACCAGTCCGATGCTCGGCATATTCGACACGTTGCGCGAAAAAATGCAGAAGACGGAGGTCTATAAATCCGTCTTCCGCCACAACTATCAGGACACACAGCGGAACAGGGCGCTCCAGATCGTTGACAACGTGTTTCTTCATCTTCATCCCGTCCGTATCACCCGGCACGCGACAAACATCGGGTTCACGTGGGGGATGGGAGGGATCACATTTCTCCTTTTCATTGTTCTCACGGTCACGGGCGTCATTCTGATGTTTTATTACCGCCCGGCGGCCGAGTACGCGTACGACGACATGAAATACCTGATGAACGACGTCGCCTTCGGCCCTCTGATGCGGAACATGCACCGCTGGGCGGCGCACGCGATGGTCATCACCGTCATGCTCCACATGTTCCGGGTGTTTCTCACCGGTTCCTATAAGGCGCCCCGCCAGTTCAACTGGGTGGTCGGCGTCATCCTCCTCACGCTGACGCTCTTTCTGAGCTTCACCGGATACCTGCTCCCCTGGGACCAGCTTGCCATATGGGCGGTGACCGTGGGAACGAACATGGCCCGGGCGACGCCGTTCCTGGGAAGCGAAGGGCCGTTCGGCCCGGAGCTCGGCATGAAGATCAACAACGACGTACGGTTCGTTCTCCTCGGCGGAACGCAGGTCGGACCTCCGACGCTCCTCAGGTTCTACGTGCTGCACTGCATTTTTCTTCCTCTTGTCGGCGCCACGCTGATGATCGTCCATTTCTGGCGAATACGGAAGGACGGGGGGATCTCCGGGCCCGACCCCGATGCACGGAAGAACTGACGCAACGCACAACCACAGACGCGCGTACCGACAATGCACCATCTGATATCGATTCTCTCGAAGCCCGACAACGTCCCGATCGTCCTGATGCTGGTCCTGACGATTTTTTACACCTGGTATTCGATGTCCCGGGCGGCAAAGAACGACAGGCAGGGATCTCCGGACGAAGCGACGCTCTCCGACAAGGTGCAGGTGTGGCCGTATCTGGTGAAGGTGGAATTCCTCGCCGCCCTTCTTGTCATGGGGATCCTGACGGTGTGGTCCATCTCGCTGAACGCGCCGCTCGAGGCGCCCGCGAACCCTTCGCTCACCCCCAATCCCTCCAAGGCGCCATGGTATTTCCTCGGGCTTCAGGAGATCCTGGTCTATTTTGATCCGTGGATCGCCGGCGTCACGATCCCCTCGCTCATCATTCTCGGGCTCTGCGCGATTCCCTACATCGACATTAACCCGAAGGGGAACGGCTACTATACGTTCAGGGAGCGGCGGTTCGCGATCCTCACGTTCTGCTTCGGCTTTCTCGTCCTGTGGGTCTCGCTTATCGTCCTCGGAACGTTTTTCCGGGGTCCCGGGTGGAACTTGTTCGTGCCGTGGGAGGAGTGGGACACGCACCGCGTCGTGGCACTGACGAACGTGGACTGGTCGGAGCTCTTCGGTGTGCCGACGAAGAGAGTGGATGATTCGCTCAATCCCGCGGCGATGGCGATAGGGACGGCGACGGTCCTCGCCTGGTTCAGCCTCGGTTTCCTGTTTTACCTCTGGAAGCGGAAGAGCGACATCGTCAGGAAGCTCGGTCCTCTCCGCTATTCGATTGTCGCGGGGCTGTTCCTGATCATGACGGCCCTTCCGGTCAAGATCATCCTCCGGCTGACGCTGAATATCAAGTACATTCTCGTCACCCCCTGGTTCAATATCTGACGTGTAACCGAAGGAGAAAGGCGTGTCCAAACAGCGCGCGTCGCGCCCCATCGAGGAGCGCAACTACAGTGTCTATTATATCGTCTTTGCCGGCTTCCTGTTCCTGGGAACGATGTGGGCCGTCGTCGATGAGGTTGTCACCCGGCGGCCGTGGAAGGACGTGCAGAGGGACTACCAGGAGCTTGCGGCGCGGAAGATGAAGGAGCAGGAGGACAAGGCAGTGGCGGATTTCGATTCGTCCGCATACCTGGACCTGAGCGCGAAGCTGAGCGCGGCGCAGGATTCGATGTCGTCCCCCGTGTACACGGGGGCACTCGCCGCGTATAACGTGCTGCTGGAGTCGCTCGCAAAGGAAAACCGGCGCTTCCAGTTCGCCAAGAGCCGCGGGGACGAGGCGTATTACTTTTACAAGAAGTCGGTGCACGAGGGGTCGGAGAACGCGAAGGAAAAAGACATTCTTGTCCGGAACGAGGCGGAGATGGCGGCCCACCAGTCGCTCATCACCACCCTCGAGAAGGAGAGGGATTCGGTCCTCGCGGTGATGAACGCCTACCGGCTGGAGGTCAGGAAGAATCAGAACGCCCTGACCGATCTCCGGAAGAAAATCGACAAGTGGGACGCGAAGGTGAAGAAGGCGGAGGGGGCACCCATCGAAATCAAGCAGGTGATGCTCCTGGATTACGACAAGAACCCGTTCAACGATCCGAAGGCGCGCATTGACAGGTGCCAGACCTGCCACCTGGGCTGGAACGAGGACGTGATGGACAGCGCTCCGGCGCCGTTCACGAAGCACCCGGATCCCGCCCTCCTGGCCCTGCATAAGCCAGAGACCATGGGGTGCACGACGTGTCACAGGGGACAGGGACCCGCGCTGACCGCGGAGACGGCGCACGGGGAAGGGGACCCCTACTGGGAGAATCCGCTCCTGAAGGGGATCGACGTCTGGGCGTCGTGCACGACATGCCACGAGAACGAAAGCCATCTTGACGGTGCGCCCGTCTACTCCTCGTCGCGCCGCCTCGTCATCGAATCCGGCTGTTTCGGCTGTCATGAGATCAAGGGCTACACGGACCTGCCGCGGATCGGTCCCGAGCTTGGCCGCATCGCGCAGAAGACGAATCCCGGGTGGATCTTCCGCTGGGTGCGGAACCCGAAAGACTACAATGCGCATACCCGGATGCCCAATTTCCGATTCACGGACGACCAGGCGGAGGCGATCACCGCCTATCTCGTCGACGTCTCGTCGCGCACTCCCTTCACGATGGCCCGGGGCGCCTCCGCCGGGGGGAACGCCGCCCGGGGGAAGGAGATCGTGGAATCCGTCGGCTGTCTCGCCTGCCATGCGATCGGCGACGAAACGAAGGTGCGCGCGCTCCGCGGGACAAGCTACGACATCGCTCCCGAGCTGACGCGCGTCGGGAGCAAAGTCACCCCGGACTGGATCTACGACTGGATCCGCAACCCGCGCCATTACAACCCCACGACCAAGATGCCGAATCTGCGTCTGACCGACGGCGAGGCGCGGGACGTGACCGCGTACCTTTCGACGATGAAAGACGCACGGACGTTCGGGGAGAAGACGCTGGACCTTGCCTCGGCCGCGACGATCAAAAGGGGGGAGGGGCTGATCAGGGAGTACGGATGCGGCGGGTGCCACGTGATCCCCGGTATGGAGAAGGAAAGCCGCGTGTCGGTCTCCCTCTCGAACTTCGGCCGCAAACGGGTGGAGGAGATGGATTTCGGGGATACGGACGTTCCCCATACGTGGCACGACTGGGTGTCGAACAAGCTGAAGAATTCCAGGGTGTTCCAGACGGACCGGATCGCGCAGAAGATGCCGGTGTTCGCCTTCAGCGATGACGAGCGTGCGCGTCTGAGGCTTTTTCTCCTCTCCGAAACCAAAGATCAGCCCGATCCACGGTATATACAGCCGTTCGACGCAAAGGTGCAGCAGATCGAAGCGGGGCGGAGGATCGCGTACCAGTACAACTGCCAGCAGTGCCACCAGCTTGAAAATGAAGGGAGATTCATCGCCGCCGTCATCGATGATCCCGCATACCTCCCTCCGATCATCACCGGGGAAGGGAAGAAGGTGCAGGAGCCATGGCTGCACGATTTCCTCAGGAGCCCCTCCGTCGCAGGATCGCCGAACACGATCCGGCCGTGGCTGAAGACGAGGATGCCGACGTTCTCGCTGACGGACGACGAGATCTCGGCGCTCACGAAATACTTCCTCCGTCTGAGCAACCAGGAGCTGGAGCTGAGGGACTACAGGGCGTATCAGCCCGACCCGGCCCTTCTCCCGGTCGGCAGGACGATATTCACGGAATTCCAGTGTCTCAAGTGCCATCCCGCCGGGAACGCCGCCCCGAAACCGGGCGAGGCGTCGACGTCCGATCTCGCGCCCAACCTGACGAAAGCGCGCGACCGGCTGAAGCCGGAGTGGATCGTTGAATGGCTGGCGGATCCGAACAAGCTCCAGGAGGGAACGCGGATGCCCACGTTTTTCCCCGACGGCCAGTCGCCCCTCTCCGATGTGCTTGGCGGCGACGCCCGCAGGCAGATGAGCGCGATACGCGATTACGTCGTCAGCATAGGACAGCCCGCGCGGCCGCAGGTGGGCGCGCGATAGGGGCGAAGCGCCGGTAACGAGTTCAGAGAAACAACACACAACCATTCATACTTTTCATGGAGGGAGCATTATGAAGTTCAGATTATGGCCGGTGGCGGTACTCCTCGTCTCGTGCGCGGGCCTGTCCGCGGCGGGCGACGTGACGGGGAAGGTGGCGTTTTCGGGAACCGCCCCGAAAATGACGAAGATCATGATGAACGCCGACCCGGTGTGCGTAAAGCAGCACACGGGCCCGGTCACGGGCGAAGAAGTCGTCGTCAACAAGAACGCGACGCTGAAAAACGTCCTCATCTACGTCAAAGAGGGACTCGGCGCAAAAACGTTCAGCCCGCCGGCGACGAAGGTGGAGTTCAACCAGAAGGGGTGCCAGTACTGGCCGCACGTTCTCGGCATCCAGACCGGACAGGAGCTCGAAGTCGTGAACAGCGACCCGACGCTCCACAATGTCCACTCGCTGTCGAAAGAGAACGCCCAGTTCAACGTCGCCCAGCCGATGAAGGGGATGAAGCTGACGAAGAAGTTCGACAAGCCCGAGGTGTTCAAGGTGAAGTGCGAGGTGCACACATGGATGGGGGCGTATATCGGCGTCTTCAGTCATCCGTATTTCGCCGTGACGGGCGACGACGGCTCCTTCACCCTGAAGAATCTTCCGGCCGGCGATTACACGATCGAGGCGTGGCACGAGAAGTACGGCACGCAGACGATGAAGGTCAAGGTCGCTTCAGGCGGTGCGGTAACGGCGGACTTCACGTTCGCGGGGAAATAACTGGCCTCTCAGCATACCACTCGGAAAGGGACACGACACGTGAGCGAAGCCGCACCGGGCGCACATGGGGCGGTCCATACGGACCACCACGCGCCGCAGGGATTCTGGCGCACGTACGTCTTCTCGCAGGACCACAAGACGATCGGGATACAGTACGCGATAACCGCCCTGCTCTTTCTTCTGTTCGGATTCACGCTGATGATGATCATGCGCTGGCAGCTTGCCTATCCCGGGCAGGCGATCCCCTTCATCGGCAAACTCTTCGGCGACTCCAGGGCGCCCGAGGGGATCATGCTCCCCGAATTCTACAACCAGCTCGGCGCGATGCACGGGACGATTATGGTCTTCCTCGGCGTCGTCCCCCTCGCGGTCGGCGCGTTCGGCAACTATGTGATGCCGCTCCAGATCGGCGCGCCCGACATGGCGTTTCCGAAGCTCAACATGATGAGCTACTGGATCTACTTCGTCGGCGGCGTCACGATGCTCTCGAGCTTCCTGTTGCCCGGGGGCGCCGCGTCCTCCGGATGGACCTCCTACGCCCCCCTGTCGGTGATCGCGACGGTCGGGCAGACGGTCTGGCTTTTCGGGATGATTTGCCTCATCACGTCGTCGCTCCTGGGCTCCGTCAATTTCATCACGACGATATTCCAGCTCAGGGCGAAGGGACTCTCGTTCATGCGGCTGCCGTTTTTCGTGTGGGCGCAGCTCGTCACGTCGTTTCTCCTGCTCCTGGCGTTCCCTCCGCTGGAAGCCGCCGGGGTTCTCCAGCTGATGGACCGGCTGGCGGGGACGAGCTTCTTTATGCCGAGCGGACTCGTCGTCAGCGGGCAGCCGCTGGCCAACACGGGAGGGGGGAACCCGCTCCTCTGGCAGCACCTCTTCTGGTTCCTCGCGCACCCTGAAGTGTACGTCCTGATCCTGCCGGCGATGGGGATCGTGGCGGAGATCATTGCCAACAACACGCGCAAGCCGCTCTGGGGCTACCGGTCCATGGTGTATGCCACGATCTTCCTCGGCTTCATGTCGTTCGTCGTCTGGGCGCACCACATGTTCCTCACGGGCATGGGAACCGTCATAAGCTCCTTCTTCCAGGCGACGACGATGATCATCTCGATCCCTTCGATCATCATCCTCACGGCGCTGTTCCTGTCGCTGTGGGGCGGTTCGATACGATTTACGACCCCCATGCTCTTTGCGCTCGCGTTCCTGCCGATGTTCGGGATCGGCGGGCTGACGGGCCTCCCGCTCGGGCTCGCTCCGGCGGACATCCATCTCCATGACACGTATTACGTGATCGGCCACTTCCATTACGTGGTGGCCCCCGGGACGCTCTTCGCGCTCTTCGCGGGACTCTACCACTGGTTCCCCAAGGTGACGGGGAGAACGATGAACGACACGCTCGGCAGGATCCACTTCTGGCTCTCCTTCGCGTTCATCAACGGCGTCTTCATGCCGATGTTTATCCAGGGGCTCGCCGGCGTCTCGCGCCGGCTGTACGACGGCGGGGCCATGTACGCGCACGCCCAGGGCGTCCTGCACCTGAACGTCTTCATGTCCGTCTGCGCCTGGTGCCTTGGCCTGGCACAGATCCCGTTCATCATCAATTTCTTCTGGAGCATGCGCAAAGGCAAAAAGGTCTCCGACAACTACTGGGACGCCACGACGCTCGACTGGGCCGCGACGACCTCTCCGCCGATGGCGCACGGGAATTTCTCAACGGTGCCGGAAGTGTACAGGGGACCGTACGAATACAGCGTGCCGGGGAACGGCAGGGACTTCCTGCCGCAGAACACACCAGCGGAGGTCCACTAGCGATGGAAATACCGTATACTGTCGAACCGCGTCCCGACACCGGGGTGTACAACGCCAAGCTCGGGATCTGGCTCTTCCTCGCGTCGGAAGTCATGCTCTTCGGCGCGCTTTTCTCCTCGTACGTCCTCCTCCGGGTCGGCGCGACGACGTGGCCGCACGGCTACGAGCACCTGAATATCCCGCTTGCGACCGTCAACACGGTCGTCCTCATCACGTCGAGCGTCACGATGGTCATGTCGTGGGCGTCGCTGGCGATGAAGAACATCCGCCGGTACCGCCTGTACATGGGGGCGACGATCGCCCTGGCGTGCGTCTTCCTCGTGATCAAGGGGTTCGAATACGCGGCGAAGTTCGAGCACGGGCTGTATCCGAGCGAGAGCACGTTCATGGCGATCTACTTCACGCTCACCGGACTCCACGGGCTTCACATCGTGGGGGGGGTCATCGTCAACAGCTACCTGCTGGGTCCCGGGAGCAGGATGTGGAAGACCGACCCGGCGCGGTTCACGAACCGCGTTGAGGTGGCGGGGCTGTACTGGCACTTCGTTGATCTCGTCTGGATATTCCTCTTTCCCGTCCTGTACTTACTCTAGGAGACCACATGGAGACTGCAAGCGCCGAGGGCATCCGGAAACATGTCAGGGTCTACGTGACGGTGTTTGTCGCGCTCATGGCACTCACGCTGATCACGGTGACGATTTCGACGCTCCACCTTGCGACGCCCGTGGCGATCGTTGTGGCGCTGTGCATCGCGGGGCTGAAGGCGTCTCTCGTCGCGGCCTATTTCATGCACCTCATCTCCGAGAAGAAACTGATCGTCGCGGCGCTGACGCTGACGGCCGTCCTCTTTCTCGCGCTGATGGTGCTCCCGGTGTCCCACTTCGCAGACAGGGGACTCTGATATGTCGCTCAAGGCGTTTCACCTTCTGTTCGTCACCGCCTCCGCGATCCTCGCGTTTGGATTCGGAGCGTGGGGAATCGACGCGTACGCGTCGCGGGGGGAAGGGGGGAGCCTCGCGCTGGGGATCCTCTCGTTGCTCTTCGGCGCCGCGCTCGTCGTGTACGGCGTACGGGTCCGCACAAAACTGAAAGGAATGGGTGCCGCATGAAGAACAATCCGATCCGCGTCGCCGTGCTGCTGGCGGTCTTCACCCTGGTCGCGCTGTCCCGCGCCGGCGCGTGTCCGGTCTGCTACGGAGCCCCGGATTCCGCCGCGACCCAGGGAATGACGGCGGCGATATTCAGCCTTCTCGGCGTTACGGGGGGCGTCCTCGCGGCGTTTGCGGCGATGTTTCTCCGCATACGGAGACGCACACGCTTGATTCTCGCACAGGCCGCACCCGGCGCGGCGGCGCATTCGAAGACAGTCAGGGAGGCTGAATCTCATGGGTGAATTTCTTGGTCTTCCGTTCGACGCATCCGCGAACGGCCCCCTCATCGACAGGATGATCATCCTCGTTCACTGGCTGATGCTCGTTCTGTTCGCCGGCTGGGGATCGTATTTCGTGTACGTGCTCTTCCGCTTCCGGAAAGGGAAGAACGCCACCGCGGATTACGGCGGCGTGCGCAACCACGCCTCGAGCTACATCGAAGGGCTCGTCGCCGTCATCGAGGCGGTGCTCCTGATCGGGTTCGCCATACCGCTCTGGTCGATGCGCGTGAACGACATCCCGCCCGAAAGCGACGCCACGGTCGTCCGGATCGTCGCGGAGCAGTTCGCGTGGAACGTGCATTATCCGGGCCCTGACGGCGTCTTCGGCCGGTCCGACATCAGCCTCATCACGCCCGAGAACCCGCTCGGCCTCGACAGGAACGATCCTGCCGCCAAGGACGACATCGTGACGATCAACCAGCTCAACCTTCCCGTCGGGAAGCCGGTCGTCATCCATCTGAGCTCCAAGGACGTCATCCACAGTTTGAATCTCCCCCTTTTCCGGGTGAAACAGGATGCGATCCCCGGACAGAGCATACGGGTCTGGTTCACGCCGACGGTGACCACCGCCGACATCCAGCGCTCGATGTCGAGGAAATTTGCCGTATCCTCCTCCCATGTTCCCGAGGAGCTCGCCACGTTCGTGACGCTCACCGATGTTGCGGGGAAAGACGGTCAGGTGATACTCGCGAAGGGGTCGTCGCTGACCGACGACGTCCTCCCCGCGCTCCGCGATGCCGGGATTGCAGAGGTGACGGTCGCTCCCGACACGCCGACCGAGATCGCCTGCGCCCAGCTCTGCGGGCTGGGACACTTCCGGATGCGCGGATTCATCACCGTGCAGACGCCGGAGGAATACCAGGCGTGGATCGCCGATCAGGAATCACAGAACGCGCAGAACGCCCAGTGACGACGATGTATAACCGGTCCCTGCACAGGTTCGCGCTCTTTACGGCGTGCGCGACGTTTTGCCTCGTGGTTGCGGGGGGACTCGTCACGAGCACCGGCTCGGGACTTGCGGTCCCCGACTGGCCCCTCTCGTACGGCCAGGTGATGCCGCCGATGGTGGGGGGGATATTCTACGAACACGGCCACAGGATGGTGGCATCGTTCGTGGGCCTCCTCACAACGATACTCGCATTCTGGCTCTGGCGTGCGGACGGACGCCGCTGGGTGAGAATCCTGGGGTTCGCGGCTCTCGGGGCCGTGATCGTTCAGGGGATCCTCGGCGGGCTGACGGTGTTGTTCCTCCTCCCGACACCCGTCTCCGTCGCCCACGCGACGATCGCCCAGTCGTTCTTTTCCCTCACGGTATTCCTTGCCCTTGTCACCTCCAGGGTCTGGATGGAGGGCGCCCCCGGGCCCTTCGCGGCGGCGGGGAGAACGCGCCTTTTCGTACTCGCGGCGGCGGGCGCCGTGTTCACCCAGCTTGTCCTGGGGGCCTGGATGCGCCACAGCGATGCGGGACTCGCAATACCCGATTTTCCGTCCTCGTTCGGCCGCCTCGTGCCGCCGGGGGGCCCGGAGGGACTTTCATGGATCAACAAACTGCGGCTCGACGACTATGATCTCCCTCCTGTCGCCCCTTCTCAGGTCTGGATCCATTTCGCGCACAGGGCGGGGGCGCTCCTCGCCGGGATTGCCGTACTGGCGTGCGGGATGCACATCCTGCGGTCCTACAGGGACGACAGGCGCCTGCGCGAGCCTGCGATCGTAATGATCATGCTCGTCCTCGTGCAAATTCTCCTCGGCGCGCTCACTGTCTGGACCGGAAAAGGAGTCCAGATTGCGACGGCGCACGTCGCGACGGGCGCGCTCCTGTTCGGCACGTGCATATTTACCGCCGCCCGCTCGTTTCATCATTATGCACTGCCGGTGTCCGCGGCGCCTGCTCTCGTGAATCCTGTGGCGCCTGCTGTAGCGCCACCTGTGGCGCCTGCTGTAGCGCCACCTGTGGCGCCTGCTGTAGCGCCAGAATTTTCAGTCTCCCCAAAACCGGCACGGACATGAGAACGCAAATGACGCCGCGGGGGACGATCGCCCTCGAACGTTCCCGTGCAATGGACTACATCACGCTCATGAAGCCGGAGCTGACATTTCTCTCCGTCCTGACGGCCCTCGCCGGTTACTATCTCGGAGCGGGGGGCGTCATCGCGGGATCGGGCCTTCTCCACACACTTCTCGGGACCGCGATGGTGGGCGGTGGCGCCGGTGCGCTCAATCAGTACATCGAGCGCCGCTACGACGGGCTTATGAGACGGACCGAAAACCGCCCCCTTCCGTCGGGGCGGATTGCGCCCGTGGAGGCGCTCCTGTTCGGTCTTCTCCTTTCGGCGGGGGGGATACTGTACCTTGCGATCTTCGTGAATGCGCTGACGTCCCTCCTGGCGGCCGTCACCTGCTCGACGTATGTCTGGCTCTATACGCCTCTGAAGCGGCTCACCCCCCTTGCAACGCTCATCGGAGGAATACCCGGCGCCCTGCCGCCGGTGATGGGGTGGACTGCCGCGACCGGGGAAATCGGGTTGGGTGCGGTCATACTCTTCGGGATACTCTTCTTCTGGCAAATGCCCCATTTCCTGTCGCTTGCCTGGATGTACAGGAAGGATTATGCCCGCGCAGGCTACCGCCTCCTGGCGGTCAGGGATGAGGGGGGGAGAAGGACCGCGTCACAGGCCCTTCTTCATACTTCGCTGCTGATTCCCGTATCACTCCTCCTTGTCGGCAGGGGGGGAGCGGGGATTGTCTACG